>Ga0207951_100011_pt1 | contig 189412 bp, 176 predicted proteins | sample Subbio12Aug_8Bad_FD_184830 | JGI IMG/M metagenome (GOLD analysis project Ga0207951, IMG submission 184830) | Serpentinite rock and fluid subsurface biosphere microbial communities from McLaughlin Reserve, California, USA - CR12Aug_8Bad (SPAdes) | ecosystem: Environmental > Terrestrial > Deep... | reverse complement strand
GCTCATCGTCCCGGATCCCGCCGTGTTATGCCGCATCGCTTCGCAGGTACCTGCGGCGCAGTTGCAGGGGCGGAGACGCCGGCCGGATCGCGGACTCGGCATATCCGGGTTCTCGGCATAGTGGATCAACGAGTGCTTGGTGCGGGCCGTGGCGCTGTATTTGGCGCAGAACACCGGCCGGCGCTACGACACCCTGTTCTCCGACGAGGCCGACGGACCGCTGGACCCGGAGCGCAAGCGCATGTTCATGGCGATGAAGCGGCGGGTGCTGGAATTGGGTGGCTACGCGCGGGAATTCTTCGTGTCGCAGACGCCGGAGCTGACGGCGATGGCGGATGCGGTGATCGATCTGGACGCGATGGCGGCGTTGCACTCAACCTCGTCGGTCGAGTAGAGCAGCGTACGCGGGCGGAATGGCGCGGTTGCGGCATCTCTGGTGAACACGGCCGGGTACCTGGAGCGCCAGCGCGACTCTCGGCTTCAGGTACCGACGGCTCGCGGCGCCACGAGTACTCTTTCGCACATCGAAAGAGGATTCACGATGACGACGCATCCGACCACACCGAAGCAGGCCCGGCACGCCTGCGAGCAGCTGTTGAAGGCCGACCGTGCCGACAAGACTGAGAAGTCGATCCTGCCCAGTGAAGTCAGGGTGATCGACCGACTGCTTGAACGAGGCCTCGAGCTGGAGGACGCCTATGCCGAAATCCACGGCAAGCTCGTCCAGCATCCACAGGCCATGAAGGTCTTCTTCGATCTGGTCCAAAGCACGGCGGCGTTCTGGAGTCCTGAGTCGAATCAGGAGGCTCGAAGAGGAAGGGCCAGGCTGGTCGAGGTCAACCATGAGATCGAAAGGGTTGCGGCTCAACTGGCCGATCTGCTGGACGAGCGCACCGAGTTGAAGAACCATTCCGGGTTCTCTTGTGAAACGCTCTACCACCCGGTGGATGCGATTCACGCTGCTGCCGCACGGAACTACAGCTACGAACAGTGGGTGAAGGCGAGGCTCGAAGCCCTCACAGGACAGTTCGATCTCAAGTACTGGCCGCCTTTGAGCGCGGTGGCTCAGGCCATTGCCGATGATGCCGCGCGAGCGGCCCCCCTTCCGCACGATGCGCTCACGGCGGCCGGTACCGAAGGGCCGCGTGCGAGCCTGGCGGACACGTTCAGGGCGTTCTTCGTCGCTGTCGACGAGCAGAGCAGTCGGAACTTCGGGTTCCTGCCGCATTCCTTTGAACTCAGTGATCGCTGCGTTGCCAGCTTGCTGAGCTGCGCTCTGGGCCTGGGTCCGGACGAGGCGGTCGATGCGCCGTACGTGAAGCGCCTCCGGCAGCGTCAACGCGAACGAGCGGTGCAGTCGTGATCTTCGCAGAAAGAGAAAGGGCGCCGGCCCCATCCCTGCCGGTATGGGCGCGCGGCGCCGGGGTCGATCAGTGGGCAGCGTCAGCCCGCCAGCAGCGTGACTGGCGGCCCGTCTGCCAGGTGGCGGACGATGCGGTTACCCGCGCGTCGACGGCCATCGCCCTCGACCTCATCGACCAGCTTCGCAGGCAGTCGAAGGCCGAGTTCGGAGACCTTGATGCGCAGGGTTGCGATGTCGGTCCAGTCCAGCAGGGACTCCTGCAGACTCGTGTAGAGCATGTCGTTGCGCTCGTCGATGACCTGGAGAAAGTAGTCCCCCAGGCGTCGATCGAAGCCGGCCACGATCTCGACGGGGTGTCCGTCGAGCGTCGCCGTCGCGAGGTGCTGGCTCATGGTCCCGGCTCCGCGCTGTCGAACACGGGCAGCCCGTCGATGACCGCCGCCTCGCGGTCGAACATCAGCCAGGCCACGCCGGCGGATTCGGCCACCTCGAACAGCATGGCCAGGTCGGGCTCCGACGGCACGCGGTACTTCGGCGCCCCGACATAGATGAACCCGCCGCAGTCGGTCGGGTAGGCGTTCACGGACAGATCGTCATCGGCGAGCTTGTTGCGCGTCGCCGAACTCAGATGCTTCAGGGACAGGCTGGCCAGCATCTCGGCCTGCTGTCGCAGGCCAGTGGCGGGCAGAGTATGCATCTTGGCTTCCTCCTCGGGATGAGCTGGGAGAAGTGGGGGGCTCGGTCACCCGCCTTGCGGTCGTGGGCGCTTGGGTGGAGCGCTTCGATCGTCCGGCTCGGGCGAACGTCATGCCGCAGTCGCGGCAGCGGAACCAGTGCAGGCGACCGAGCGCGCCCAGAGGCACGCCGTGGCCGGCACAGCAGGGGCAGGTCGGGGGTCTTCTCTCCGACATGGGCATCCTTGGTTGGGGTGGGATCGGCGGGAGGGGCACCGCCTCGGCGGCGCCCTTCTCGCAACTGGGTCGTGCAGGGCGTGACTGCCGCACATGGCGTCAGAGCAGTCCGCGCTCCGCGAAGCTGACGCACTGGTCGCCGGCGACGACGAAGTGGTCGATCAGGCGGATGTCCACCAGCGCCAGCGCCGACTTCAGCGTCTGCGTCAGGAACTCGTCCGCGCGGCTCGGCTCGGCCTGGCCGCTCGGGTGGTTGTGGGCCACCGCGATCGCGGCGGCGTTGCGGGCCAGGGCGCTCTTGACCAGTTCCCGCGGGTATACCGAGGTCTGGGTGAGCGTGCCGCGGAACACCTCCTCGTGGGCGATCAGTCGGTGGTTGGCATCCAGGTACAGCGCGAGGAAGACCTCGTGCTGCAGGCCTGCGCAGCGCAGTCGCAGCCAGTCCCGAAGGACCTGGGGCGACGACATCACCGGCCCCTGCGCCATCCGGTCACGCAGATCGCGCATCAGCAGTTCGCGGGCGACACCGAGTCGGCGCGACAGGAGCTGCTGCGTGGCCGGGTCCTCGTGAGGCGTCTCCCGGTCGCTGACGCGCAGCGCAGCCGGCGAGGGGCTTGGCAATGGGTGGGCCCGCAGGCCCAGCATCTCTGCCACCAGGTCCTCCCGTGACGCATGGGCGGCATCGGGCAGGTCCGGCAGATCTTGAAGACCCTGGAAAGGGTGGAAGTTCATGGCGTTCTCCTCTCGTGGCGAAAAGGAAGACGGGAACGCCGTTCCCGGTGGGGACTGGTGTCCCCGCAAGGGAAGGATGTGCAGACACACGACGGAACGTGGCCGGCACGGTGGCTCAGATGATCATCCGAGGCAGGTAACGACTGCGACGCCGCTGCCGCCGGTTCGGTCGGCATCGGAAACACTCCTGTCGGGAGTGGGTATGAGCCCGTCAAGTCTGCGCCATCGGCGCCGTGGATTCAACCGGGGTGGTGCCAGCAACCGCGCCTTTGCCGCGCTTGCCCGCGCAAAGGGCGCCAGGGTCCGTGCCTTGGTCGGGCATCGGTGCGCGGGGAGGTGGCACGGTTCGCATGATCGCACTGCGCGTGGCCGCGCCGTTGTGGCTGGGCCACGGCCTGCCCGGATGTCTTGGCGGGCAGACCGCAAAAGTGACACCGCAAAGGCACTCGGCTGTCACTGCAGAAATTTCTTCGCCGCGGGCAGCAGCGGATGTGCACAGACCTGCGCCGGCACGCGAAGATGCGCGGCTTCCCGACAAGGCCGACCCGACATGCTGCGCTCCGGAAACCAGCTTCGACTGACCCGACCCGAACGGGCGCGGCTGACCCGCATCACCGCCATCGAGCCGGGGTCCATCCGAAGCGTCGCGGACCTGCAGGCCTACGTCCGCCGATGCAAGGCCCACTACTGGGGCCACTCCGATGACACCCGCTTCCTGCACTGGCTGATCGAGCGTGAGGTGCAGTCCCTGACCGGACGCTGAGCGCCCGTCGCCCTGTTCGCAGTTGCGGAAACAGGAACGCCCCCGGTGCTGGACCGGGGGCGTGCAGAGTGACGGCCTGGAGTGGATCTGGATCGCGCCGTCTGCACAGTCTCGAACGGTCGACCGAATGGCTCAGCGGAACACGCGCGGCTCGACGCTTGCCCCGCGCATGAACGCGAGGTACGCACCGGCCTTGCCGATGTCGTCGAAGGTCGCCACGGGCTGCTCGTGCAGCACCACGGCCCAGGGACGGTCATCGTCATCACTGGCGCGGATGAGCAGTTCCGGTGGCTGCCAGCGCGGGTGGCGGTAAAGGGACAGGCCGGTGTCCCAGTCCATCAGTGCCAGCACGTGCGCACAGAGGATGGCCGTGCCGGCCGCCTCGCCCGGCTCGACGAGCAGCGGCACCTTCAGCAGGCCGGTCGAGCGGCCGACCGTGCCGACCACGTCGAACTCGTCGAGCCAGCTCGCGCCGGTGCTGGTGTCGCCCAGCACCAGCCGCACCTTGCGGCCTTCCCGGCGGCAGGTCTCCAGCACCCTCGCCAGGCGAGGGTCCGTGCCGGGATCGAAGTAGGTGCCGTGGCCCTGGGCGGACTCGCCCCAGGCACGCACCGCAGCGAGGTACTTCTCGTAGCCGGTGAGGCTGGCCGCGTCGTCGGCGGTGGGCATCAGGTCGGGACGATCGAGGCGCTGCGCGATCTGCCGTGCATGGTCGCGGGCGTTGTCGAAGCCGAAGCAGGTCACGCCCGCTTCGGTGGCGATCACATACAGGCGTTGCTCGGGATTCAGGGTGATGTCTCGCATGGGGAACTCTCGAAGTTGGGAGGGCGGACACCGGCCCTGGCGGGGCGGGCCCGCGGGCGTTTGGATGGGGTGCCGGTCGCGCCAGGCCGCTGGACGTCAGTCCTTGACCGAGGCACGTCAGCGATCGAACCCGGTGCAGCCGATGGGGCTGCGCCGGGGTTCGGTCTTCGGATCAGCGCCGGCTGATCTGCACCGCGGGTGCGGGGCGGTCGACGGGAGGTTCCGGGGCACGCTCGGAGCCGCCTTCGGAGCCATTGACCGGCGACGCCGGGGACATGCCGGCCTGGTGCTGGAAGCGGGCGTGCGCGTCGGCGAACTCGGCATCGCCCAGCAGCTGACGAACCTGTGCGGCGGCCGGTTCGGTCCTGCCGTCGGCGTCACGGCCCGAGGCGGGGCGCGCGCCCCGCTTCGATGTCGCTGGCGAGGCTGGCGGCGTGGAGGCAATGGCCTCGTCGAGGACGTCCGCAGTGCGGTGGTACGCCTTTTGCGTGACGCCGCCGACGAAGGCTGCGGGTCGCTGCAGCGTCCACTGGACCAGCAGGCGCAGCCATTGCCCGATGCGCTTGTCGCGGGCCTGGCGCGCCTTGTGGACGCGCAGCGACTGCTTGCAGGACAGGTACAGCGCCAGGTGGCGACGCTTCATCTCGGCGTCGCCGTCGAGCTGCGCCATCACCTCGGCGGCGAGGGCGACGTCACGGCCGACGCGTCTGTAGAAGCCGACCCAGGCGCGCTGTTCCTCGATGTCGATGGTGCTGCGGCGCGGTGACGAGCTCTGGAAGGATCTGTCTGGGAAAGCATGACTCATGGGGTTCTCCAAGAAGGCGAGGGAACCCCGACCCCGATGGGAGACGGTGACTCCCGGAGGGTGGATGGCGAGGACGGTTGAAAGCCGAGGGAAACGGGGTGTCGGGTGATGGCGTCCCGATGCCATCGCTGGCGGTCGGTTCACCATCCCCAAGACCCGAGGACTCGATCGGCACGAGTTGGACCCGCCGGCGGCGCCGCGACGGACGACTCGATGCCCGCGACCATCAGGTCGTGAGCACGCGAGCGGCGCCTCGGCGCAGGCCCTCGGCAATGCCGATCCAGCGGTCGGCGATCCGGTCCAGGTAGACCAGGTCGTCGGCCGCGATCTCGCCCGAGGCGCGGAGCCGGGCGATGACTTCCTTGACCAGGAGGGGATCCTCCCGGGCCAGCACGATGGCTGTCGAGGCGATGCGCCTGCGGTAGGTGTCGACCGTCATGGTCAGCACACCGTCGTGCAGCGCTCGGACGCCAGAGGGTCCGCGGCCTCGCACACCATGCGCATGGACGCGTGGGGCGTGCAGGGCCGGGGCCGGAGCAGCGCCGGAAGGGTGACAGGCCGCCGGGCGGGCACAAGGGCAAGCCCGGTACCACCCAGCAGTGCACACACCGGCGCGACAGTGCGGTTCCACGGAACGGGACTCATGGGGGTTCTCCTTCAGGGGTGAAGGGGAACGCCCATCCCTGGCGGGGAACTGGGGTTCCCCGTCTGGGATGCCTTGCCGGGAAGGCAAGGCGCTTCGTCGCGCACAAATGCGTGCGCGAGCTGCAGAGGTCCGCATCCGACAGGACGGGACCAGGGCAGATGCGTGCGTCAGGCCAGGCTACTGATCGAAATCAGGCCGGGCTGGTGAGCGCAGGGCGCGTCACGACGCAGAGGTCGTGATCAGCGCATGCGAGGAGGGGCCACGACACAGGGTCATGGCCGGCTCCTGGTTTCGGATCCGGATGGATCTGAATCGGCCCGGCACACGGATGTGCCGGACGGGCCACAAGGCAGGTAACGACTGCGACGCCAGCTGGGCTGGACTTCAGGGCGACCAAAGCCACCGATGAAGGCTGAGCAGACGCGATGTCCGCAGGAAGCCACATCAGTATCGGACGGGGTCCCTCGGTCGGCAACGGACCCGAGGTCTCATCGCGGCAATGCCCGCCCAAGCGACCGGCTCGGCCGACGCTTGGGCGGGCAATCGATTCCGAGTCCTCCACGTCGGGGGCCCGGAACGCGGCGCTGCCCAGTTGCTGGGCGTGCGGGTAGGCTGACGGTTCGTGTAGTGGGCGGATCAACATCTCCTGCAGACCGGTTCCGCCCTGTCCATGACCGTCGAGCGCTATGCCTTCCATGACTGCGAAGCCACCACGGCGGCAGGCGTGCCGCTGCGCATTCACGCTGGCGTTCACCATGTCGAGCGGCGATCGCTGGTGTTCCGCGTGCGCCTGGGTGGCCGCGAGCTCGATCTGACCCTGGCCGAGTGGGAGCGCCTGCTGGATGCGGGCTGTGTCGGGCCGGTTGTCGCCGCCGCTGATCCACCGGGGACCGGCGAAACCCATCCTGGGTGAAACACGCGAGGTGGCGAAGGCAGACTGGAACGTCTATGCGAGAGCGCTGGTCGGACCCCGGCGACTACGGCAGTTGCGCTGCTCGAGTTGGCCAGCGACGTGGCGATGAGTGTCTACACAGCGGCCCTACACAAGTACCCGGACTCGGCCAACAGGAGTAAGCCGGGGCCGCGCCAGAAAGCCGACCTTCGTCCAGGGCCGCCGACCCCCTGGACACTTCCGTCGACAAAGCGCCGAAGGTCGGGAATGGCTACGAAGCCGACTTCCCGGATGTCCGGCCAGGCATTCCGTCTCGCTCCTTTGCGGACTCTCTCCAACGCATGAAGGCGGCGGAGGCGTTATAGGTTGCAGCCTGGGTCTGCGGGCTCTTGCTTGGGACGGATTCCCGATCAATGCCCGTCACTGCGGCTGCGCCGACCGCGAGTTGGTCCCGACAGCGGCAGCCGCTCGCCGACTGCAAGCAGCCGATCCGCGACTGAAGCGCAGACACGCAACGCGCCGAGCCCAGAAGGTGCGGCTTACGCACTGGTCCTGCGTCGCTACACTGGTTCGGCCATGCGTCACGTCCACGCTCCAACCCTGCCGGCCCTTCGCGGCGGCCTGCTGGCCTTGCTGGCGGCCACGCTGTTTGGCATCAGCACGCCGCTGGTCCAGATCGCAGGCGCGGGCCTGGGCGCATTCACCACCGCAGCCTTGCTCTACGGTGGTGCCGCCGCGGTGGGCCTGCTGTCGCGCCAGCGAATTGAGCGCGAGGCGCGCTTGCAGCGCAGCGACTTGCGGCGGCTGCTGGCGATGGCCCTCTTCGGCGCCGTCATCGGGCCGGTGGCGCTGGCCTGGGGCTTGCAGCGAACCAGCGGCACCAGCGCTTCGCTGATGCTCACGCTCGAAGCGCTGTTCACCGCCGTGCTGGCCTGGCGCCTGTACCGCGAAACGATGGACGGGCGTGTCTGGGCTGCGATGGCGCTGCTGTTGGCCGGCGGCATGCTGCTGGTGCTGGACCAGGGCCGCAGCGGCCAGGCGCAACTGGCCGGCGTGCTGGCGGTTTTGCTGGCCACAGCCGCCTGGGGCGTGGACAACACCTTGTCGCGTGCGTTGGCCGAGCGAGACCCTGGCCAAGTGGTGCTCGCCAAGGCTGCGCTCGGTGCCAGCGCCACCACCGTGCTGGCGCTGGCCTTCAGCGAGCCCACGCCCACGCTGGCTGCGGCGCTGGCGCTGCTGGCCGTCGGCGCCACCGGCTACGGCCTGAGCCTGCGCCTTTATCTGCTCGCCCAGCGTGCTTTCGGCGCGGCGCGCACGGGCTCGGTGTTTGCGTTTGCGCCCTTCATCGGCGCTGCTTTGGCCGTGCTCTTGGGCGACCGCGCCTTCAGCGCGCTGATGCTGCTGGGCAGCCTGCTGATGCTGGCAGGCGTGCTGCTGCACCTGGCCGAATCACATGGCCACGAGCACGAACACGAAGCACTCGAACACGAACACGCTCACCGCCACGACGACGGGCACCACGACCATGCGCACGAGCCGATGCCGGCGGGCGAGCACAGCCACCGCCACACCCACGCGCCGCTGCGGCACGCCCACGCGCACGTGCCCGACGCGCACCACGCCCATCGCCACTGACCGTGACCAAGGAAGGCGGCCGTCGATGCGTGCGTGGTCCTGCTTCGGGCTTCGCAAGAGCGTGAGCGCCGGGCGCGGCGCTGTACGCCCCGGTGGGGACCAACGCGATCCACTCGAAGGCCGACTTTGGCATGGCCTTGGCCGCGTACGGCCTGTTGGTGTTCGGGCGGATGTCACCGGCCCTGGTCGTGGTTGCGGCTGCTGTGGCCGGCACTTTCTTCGCCGCCTGAGGCGCTGCCCCAGCGTGCGATCCAGCGCACATAGACCAGTTCGCCGAGCAGTTCCACGAGCGTCTGCGCGACGATGATCGCCGGCAGCACGGGCACCGCGCCCGGAACGGCCAGCGCCAGTGGCAACACCACCAGCGAGTTGCGGGTGCCGCTGCTGAAAGCCACCGCCCGTCCGGCTGCCGCCCCGAGCCCGAACCGGCGCGCAAGCCACCAGCCCAGAAGCGGCGCCGCGATGGCAAAAGCGATGTATACCGGCAGCACGCGCAAGGCCGCTTCGCTGGCCGGCCCGAGTTTGGGCAACACCGCGGCAACCACCACGAAGAGCACCAGTGCCGTGGCCGGTACCGGCAGCAGCGCAAGCGTATCGGCCACCCGGGCGGCGGACGGACTTCTCGCGGCCACCCCTTGTGCCAGGGCCGCCAGCAGCAGCGGCACGGCAATCAGCCACACGAAGGCATCGACCAAACGGCCCCAGGCGCACAAGCCTGGCTGCGTCGGCGCCCAGAAACAGCGCCAAGTAAGCCGGCAGCAGCAGCATCTGCACGATCAGCAGCACGGGTGTGGCGGCCAGCAACAGCCGCGCATCACCGCGGCCGAGGTGGGTGAAGGTGACGACGTAGTCGATGCACGGCGTGAACAGCACCAGCAGCACACCCAGGCGCAGCAGCGGGTCGGCAGGCAAGAGAGGCAGCAGCACGGCCACCAGCAGCGGCACGACGACGAAGTTGGCCAGCAGCAGCGCGGCCAGGAAGCGACCCTGCCCGAACGCCCGCCGAAACTCGGCCATCGGCACTTGCAGGAACGTGACGAACAACATCAGCGCCAAGGCCGGGTTGATCGCGGCTTCGAGAGCTGAGGTGCCGGGCACCACCCAGACAGCCGACGCCGCGCCCGCAACCGCACCGAAGTAGATGGCGATCTGCCGCTGCTCCAGCGTCTGCCGAATCCGCTGCATGCTCATGGGGGCCCCAGAGCTTGGACCCGAAAGCCCGTGCAGTTCATGCAACGGGCCGGCTGAAGGAGCGCTTCACATCGGGTCAGCATGCCGCACGGCCGCTGCGGCGCCGGCCCTCAGCGCGCCAACTCCACCGTCAGGCTCACCGGCTGGGTGCCCTTGTTCGTCCACATCCAGCAATAGTCTTGCGCAGCAGCCACCCGCAGCACATCGCGGCCCGCAGCGACCTGGGCTTGTTTGGCCGGGAACACCACATCTTTGCCGACGTGGTAGTGGATGTTGAAGTCCACCGGCTCTGCCGCCGTGAAATTCCAGCGGACGTTTTCGCCGACCGCCAGCTTGCCGCAAAGCTCGACGAACTTGCCGGCGGCGAGTGTCGCCTTGTGCGCAAAGCGGCCGTCGGTGGACCACGCGATGTCCACGATGGGGCTGGACGCGAAAGCCGAGCCCGACATCAGGGCCACGGCCAGCAGGGCAAGCGTCCGCGGTGGCCTCACGGCAGCACCCGCATCTCGTTGACCGTGAACTTGCCGGCGTCGTTGATGGCCTTGAACTTCACCTTGTCGCCGACCTTGAGCTTGTCGAGCAGGGCCTTGTCCTTGACGACGAAGACCATCGTCATGCCGGGCATGTCCAGGCTCTTGATCTCGGCATGCTTGAGGGTCAGCCTGCCGCGCTCATTGTCTACCTTGCGCACCTCGCCGTCGGTCACGTCGGCGCTGGTGGCCGGCGTGGACGGAGTTGAGTGGTTGGCCGCCGACGCCGGCATCGCGGCAACGGCCGACAGTGCGAGCCACAGGCCGAGGGCGCGCAAGAGCGGTGAGGCCTGGCTCATGATCGCTCCTTGGTTCTGAAGTACCTGTTGAAGACCGTCGTGCTGCCGTCGTGGGCGATCAGCACCACGTCGTAGGGCTCCTGCCGGTTGTCGTAGGCAGGGCCATCCATGCCGGGTGAGCCCAGCGGCATGCCCGGCACGGCCAGGCCGATGGCGGCGGGGCGCCGCTTCAGCAAGCGGTGGATGTCGGCCGCCGGCACGTGCCCTTCGATCGCATAGCCGCCCACCCAGGCCGTGTGGCACGAGCCGAGCTGCATCGGCACCTTCAGCCGCGCCCGCGCCGCAGTGTTGCCGACATCGTGGACCTTGGCGCGAAAGCCGTGGGCCTCGAGGTGCGTGATCCAGTCCTTGCAGCAGCCGCAGGTCGGGCTCTTCCACACTTCGACGAGGATCGGCGTGCCTTGTGCGCCCTGCGCGCGAACGGCGGCGGGCAGCGCCAGCAGCGCAGAGAGTGCGTGGCGCCGCTTCATGCCTTGCCCCCAGGGGTGACCTTGATCGTGCCGACCATGCCCGCCTGGTAGTGCCCGGCAATCAGGCAGGCGAACTCGAAGTCGCCGGCGCGGTTGAAGGTCCACACGATCTCGCCAGTCTTGCCCGGCGGCACGTGGGCCATGTACGGCTCGTCGTGCTCCATGTTCGGAAACTTGACCATCAGCTCGGCATGCTTGGCGTTTTCGGCCCGGGTGCCGATGACGAACTCGTGCATCACCTTGCCGGTGTTGCGCACCACGAACCTGACGGTCTCGCCCAACTTCACGTCGATGCGCTCGGGCGTGAAGCGCATGTTGTCGGCCATGCCGACTTCGATGCGGCGCCTGGCGTCCTTGGCATTGCCGGCGATGCCCCAGTCCTTCTGCTCCTTGCGCACTGGGCCCGTCTTTGCGTGAGGCTTGTCGCCGTGGGCACGCGCAGTGCCGAACAGAAGCGGCGCAGCGGCGACCAAGGCAGCGGCCATCACGCGCGTGACCGCCGTGCGCCGGCCGAGGGTGGTGACTTGGTCCTGATTCATGGACCTTCCTTTCGCGGCTGCAGGTCAGTGGCGGTGTTTGTGGGCCGGCGGTTGGCCGGCGTCTTGCCCCGTGCTGGCCGCGGGCGTGGCGCCTGTGTAGCCGCGCAGCTCGGCATAGCGTTGCGTCTGCTCCGGTGACAGCAGCGCCGTTTGCGCCAGATGGGTGTTGAGGTGCTCGGCGCGCAACTGCGCTTGCAGCAACGCGATGCGCTGCGTGGCATCGCGCACGCGCTCAGGCGTGGCCTGGCGTTCGGCGAACAGGCGGTCGAGCACCGCTTCGGCCTGCACGATGGCCTCGCCCAGGTCGCGCGCGCGGGCCTTGTGGTCGTCCATCAACTGGCGCGTGGCGGCGCGCTGCTCGGGCTTGAGCTGCAGCGGCTCGGCCAGCTCCAGCGTGTGCATGGGGCCGGGGTAGCCGTTGAGCTCGGCGGCCTTGGCGAACCCCATGCCCTGACCTTGGCGCAGTGAGCTCACGTCGCGCGCATCCAGCGCCTTGATGCTGCGCTGCTGCTCGCCGGCGTACGGGCTTGACGGGCTGGTCTGCGCGAAGGCCGTGGCACCGACGGCGAGCGCCGCCGCGACGGCGAGAGTCTTCGACAGGTGGTTCACGGTCTTCCTTCCTGGTGGGGTTTGAAGTGAGTGTCGGCCATCGGCCGTGTCAGTGGCCCCAGTCGACGCCCGAGCCACCCGTCATCGAAGGCGATGCGGCCGAAAGTCATGGCGCATGCCGAGGCCGGCAAGGCAGCTGCGCAGCAGGGCGCGAAGTTGCCGCGAGTGCCGCATTTGCCGTCACCCATCTTGCCGCCCAACCGCGGCCATGGCGTCGTGCCAGCAAGCATGTCAGCTGACGTCGGCGACCAGTCGGATCGAACGCACCCGCTGCATCGCTTCTTCGGGCTGCCCAGCCTCGAGTCGATAGCTGGTGCTCCAGGCCCAGACGGAGCCGACCAGCTCCACGAAGCGGATGTCTCCGGCCGCGCCCTGAACTTCCAACTCGGTGCTCCCGTCGGGCCAGTCGGCCTTGATGCGATGCCGCCCAGGCGCGATGCGCAGCCTGACGAAGGACTCGGGGAGCGTCTCGACGCGGGTGTTTCCGTCGATCTGGAGGTGCACCTTGTTGACGGCATCGGCCCAGCGCTTGCGAACGATGTAGACGGTCAATCGGTCCGGGCTTGTTTCGAATCGCTTTGCGATGGCGTCGACTTCGGCCGAAGGCACCGGACCGGAGGAGCATTGAGCCTTGCGGCGGAAGTTGCCCACGCGATAGCACCATGTGCCGTCTGCGCGGGCTGGCTGTATGGGCTTGGTCATGCAACCTGTGGCGCCCAGCGCTGAGCCTCCCACAATGGCGAGCATCAGGCGGCGCCGGGCTGGGTGTTGCAGGAAAGTGGTCATTCGCGGCTCCAACAGGAGTGTCGGGTCAAGTTGCTCAAGCACGGCTGTCGATGCCCGGAGTGCAAGTCACCGACGGCGCGCTTTGTGTCGCGGCGAGAGGCCGGCTCGCTTTCCGGTCAACCTCTGCGCCAGCCCTTGGCTGTAGCTGCGTTGAGGCGCAGGTGGCGGGATCGGGCGCCTCCCGCGCCACCACCGGTACGCACACCAGGCCACGGCGCCCGCGACCAGAAAGCCGATCCAGATCCAGGCGATGGTTGCCGCCAAGCCTGATTCGACCAGCTGCTGACGCATGCCGCGGTCCTGGTCGGGTTCAGATCGGCGGAAGAAGACTCATCGCCGAAGCGACGGTCCACTGTGCCCCGGGCTCACGGCAGCCATGGCCTCACTTCAGCGCAAAGCGCACGTTCGCCGGCTTCTTGCCCGCCAGGTTGATGGTGGCCACGATGCGCGTGCCGGCGGCGACCTTGAAGCTGCCTTTGGCTTCCATGCGGTCTTCACCGGCTGGCGCGAGTGCGACCTCGGTCTTCTCAGCTCCGGCCAGGATGGTGAGCTTGCCGGTGGCGCCCTTGGTGCTGGCCACCTTGCCGTGGTCGCGCACGTGCACGGTGATGAGGTCGGCCTTGGCGACCAGCTCGAAGTCCAGGTCGTTGGCTTCGACGACGATGCCACCGTGCTTGGGCGTGTGGTCGTGTCCGCCACCGGCCAGGACGGGCGCGCTGAACGCCAGGCAGGCCGAGGTGAAGAGGATGGCAATGCGGGGTGCGAACTTCATGGAACTCTCCTTCAGGTTGAATGCCGCGGCTAGCGCTGCGGCGAGGGGACGAGGACGGGTGGTCCGGGACATCAATACGCCTCCTGGCCCGACTGGGCGACCAGCCGCTCGATTGGCTTGCGGCCGAAGCGCCAGACCATCGCGGGTGTCAGGAAGGTGTCGAGCAAAGTCGAGCTGATCAAGCCGGCAAAGATGACCACCGCCACCGGGTGCAAGACTTCGGTGCCTGGCTGGTCGGCCTCAAACAACAGTGGCGCCAGCGCGAACGCCGCCACGAGCGCCGTCATCAGCACCGGCGTCAGCCGCTCCAGCGAGCCGCGCGTGAGCATGCTCTGGCTGAAGCTCTCGCCCTCAAACGCACACAGGTTGATGTAGTGGCTGACCTTCAGGATGCCGTTGCGCACCGAGATGCCGGCCAGGGTGATGAAGCCGATGAGTGCGGCCACCGAGAGCGGCTGGCCTGAGAGCTTCAGCCCGATCACCGCGCCGACCAGTGCCAGTGGGATGTTGGCCATGATCAGCAGCGCCAGCGTCGTGCTCTGGTAGCGGCTGTACAGCACCAGGAAGACGAGTGCCGCCGAGACGATAGACAGCAGGCCGATCAAGCGGCTCGACTCTTCCTGTGCCTTGAACTGGCCGCCGATGTCGACGAAGCTGCCTTCGGGCAACTTCGTTTCCGCCACCACCGCGCGGATGTCGGCCACCACTTCCGAGAGGGCGCGACCTTGGGCGTTGGCCGAGATCAGGATGCGGCGCTTGCCGTCGTCGCGGCTGATCTGGTTGGGGCCGTCGCCTTCTTCGATGCGAGCGAGCTTGGATAACGGCACGCGGCCGGCCGGCGTGTCGATCAGCAGGTTGGGCAGTTCCTGCAGCGAGCGCGCCGCATCGGGCAGGCGCAGCACGAGGTCGAAGCGGCGGTTGCCTTCCACCACCTGTGCCACGCGCTGGCCGTCGATCAGCATCTGCAGCTCGGCCAATAGCTTGGCTGGCGGCAGGCCGTAGGCTTGGGCGGCGTCGTAGTCCACGCGCACGTTCACCTGCGGCGTCAGCACCTGTTTTTCCACCTCGAGGTCGGCGATGCCGGGGATGCTGGCCAACTTGGCCCGCAAGGCTTCGGCCTGGCCGCGCAAGGTGTCCAGGTCCTCACCGAAGATCTTGATCGAGATGGCGCTGCGCACGCCGGTGAGCATCTGGTCAATGCGGTGGCTGATGGGCTGGCCCACCGAGATGGCGGCCGGCAGGTTGGCCAGGCGTTTGCGGATGTCGGCGTACACCTCCTCCACCGGGCGAGCGCTGCGCTTCAGGCGCATGTCGATCTCGGACACGTGCACGCCCTCGGCATGTTCGTCCAGCTCGGCGCGGCCGCTGCGGCGGCCGATGTAGTCGACCTCCGGAATGCCCTTGAGCAGCATCTCGGCCTGCTGGCCGATGCGCACCGATTCCGACAACGTGGTGCCCGGGTTCAGGCGCAGGCCCACCAGCACCGAGCCTTCGTTGAAGGGCGGCAGGAAGGTGGTCGGGAAGAACGGCACCAGCGCCAGCGCGCCCAGCACCGCCACCACGCCGGCCGTGAGCACGGTGCGGGTGTGTTGAAACACCCAGGCCAGGCCGTTGGCGTAACGCGCCTTCAGCCAGACCACGAGCTTGGGGTCGCCATGGTCCAGGCCCTTCATCCGCGGCAGCAGGTAGTAGGCCATCACCGGCGTGAGCGTCACGCTCACCAGCATCGAAGCCGCAATGCTGGTGATGTAGGCCACGCCCAGCGGCACGAAGAGCCGGCCCTCGATGCCAGGCAGCACGAAGAGCGGCACAAACACCAGCACGATGATTGCGGTGGCGTAGACGATGGCCGAGCGCACCTCCAGCGTGGCCTTGGCGATCAGCTCCACCGGGTTCAGGCGTTTGGCGTGTTGGCGGTCGAGCTTCAATCGTCGCAGCACGTTCTCCACGCCCACCACCGCGTCGTCCACGAGCTCGCCGATGGCGATGGCCAGGCCACCGAGCGTCATGGTGTTGATCGACAGGCCGAAGTACTTGAACACCAGCACCGTGATCAGGATGGACGCCGGAATGGCGGCCAGCGAGATCAGCGTCGTGCGGAGGTTGGCCAGGAACAGGTACAGCACCACCGCCACGATGGCCGCCGCGGCCACGAGCTTGCCCTGCAGGTTGCCGATGCTGGCCTCGATGAAGCTGGCCTGGCGGAAGGTGACGCGCGGTGCTTCCATGCCCGCCGGCAGCGATGGCTTCAGCGCCACCAGCGCTTCTTCGATGGTTCGCGTCAGCGCCACGGTGTCGGCACCCGGCTGCTTTTGCACGCCCAGGATGACCGAGGGCTTGCCGTCCAGCCCGGCGTCGCCGCGCTTCACCGCAGGCGCGAAGCTGACCTCGGCCACTTGCTTCAGCAGCACGCTCTGCCCGTTCTTCCAGGCCACGGGCAGGCGCTGCAGGTCGTCCAGCCGCGTCGTGCGGCCGAGGTTGCGGATCAGGTATTCGCGGGCGTTGAGCTCCAGGAAGCCGCCGCTGGTGTTGGCCGCATGGCCCTGGAGAGCTTCACTGATCTGCTCCACCGTGATGCCCAGCTGCGCCATGCGTGCGCTGTCAGGCCGCACCTGGTATTGCCTGACTTCACCGCCGATGGGAATGACCTGCGCCACGCCGGGGATGGCCAGCAAGCGCGGCCGCAGCACGAAGTCGGCGTACTCGCGCGTGGCCATCGCGCTGATCTTGGCGGTGTCCACCGGGATCGCGATCAGCATGATCTCGCCCATGATCGAGCTGATCGGCCCCATGCCCGCGTGCTGCACGCCTTCGGGCAGCTGGTCGCGCACAACCGCCAGGCGCTCGCCCACCATCTGCCGCGCGCGGTAGATGTCGGTGCCCCAGTCGAAGCTCACCCACACAAAGCCCAGGCCCACGGCCGAGACCGAGCGCACGCTTTCCACGCCGGGCAGGCCGCTCATCGCGGTTTCCAGCGGAATGGTGATGAGCTGCTCCACCTCTTCGGGCGCCATGCCGCCGGCTTCGACCTGCAGCGTCACCTGCGGGCGGTCGAGGCTCGGGAACACGTCGACGGGCGTTCGCGTCATCGTGATGGCGCCGAAGATCATCATCGCGACGGCCAGCGCCATCACCAGCAGCCGGTTGGCCAGGCTGCTTTGAACAAGCCAGTTGAACATGATGCGGTCTGGCCCGTTAGCGAACTTGATTGACGAGCGTGGCGCCGAGCGTCACGACCTTGTCGCCCGAGGCCAGCCCCGCGGTGACTGCGACGTTGGCGCCATCCAGCGGCTGGACCGTCACCACCTTGGGCACGAAGCGCTCCGGCTCCTGCTTGACCCAGACGATGGTCTGGTTCGAAGGGTTCTTCATCAACGCCGCCGCAGGCACCGTCATGCCCTTGACGGTGCTGCGGCTCTGCACCACCACGCGCACCGGCTGGCCAACCGCGAGCGAGGCAAGCGCCGCACCCTGGGCGCGGAAGATCAGCGGCAGCGCCTGCTCGCGCAGGCTGCGTGCCGCGCCCACGAATCGGATCGGCACGCGCTGCTCACCCAGCACCAGGAAGGCCGCGCCGACATCTGCTGCTTGCGCCGGGTCGAAAGCCAGCGCCTCGATCGACAGCTGCGCCGGATCCACGATCTCGAACAGCAACTCGCGCGCATCCACCACCTGGCCCGCCACCGCGTTGGCACTCGCGATCACACCCGACACTGGAGCGACCAGCGCCTCTCGGCTGCTCACGCCCACCGACAAAGCCGCGATCCGCTCGGCCAGGCTCTTGGCTTCGCTCTGCGCCGCTTCGATCTCGCGCCTGGGGACGGTGTCGGCCAGATCCTGCAGGCGTGCCAGGCGTTGATCGGCCAAGGCCTTGGCCGCGCGCAGCTCGGCCAGTTGCGCCGCTTGGCCCGCGCGCTCGATCGCCGCAACCGAAGGCACCACGTAGGCCAGCACCTCACCCCGTCGTACGGCTTGGCCGAGCGAGGGCAAACCGCGCGGCCCGGCTTCGAGCCGCCCGGCCAGGGTGGGCTGCACCTTTCCGCCGGCGTTGGGGTCCATCACCACGCGGCCTTGCAGTTTCAGCGAACGGGGCAGCGCTGCTTCATCCACAGGCTGGGTGCGCAGGCCGAACTGCCGTTGTGCCGCCTTGGGCAGCGACACGCTGCCATCGGGCAGGCGCTGCGGGCCACCGGCGGTGGCCGCAGGCGCTTCGTCGCCATGGTCGTGGCCGGGGCCGGCGTGTGCCGTTGGGGCCGACAAGGCGAAAAGCAGCGCTGAGGCGTAGATGCACAGGCGCTTCATGACACCACCCCCACGCGCACGGCAGCGGCCGAACGGCGGCGCCACCAGACCACGCCCACCACGGCAACAAGCACGGCGCCCAAGCCCCAGCCCAGGGCTCCCGGCCCGTGCGCCATGAGCTCGCCGAACCAGCCACCATGGGCGTGGCTGTCGGCGGGCGCGTCGGTGTGGATGTCGAACTCACCGGCCAGCAGGTCGATGTCGGCACCCGCCGTGACCGTGGCGGTCAAGGGGTACACGCCCTCCTTCAGCTCAGCCGGCAGCGTGGCCGTGAAGTCTCCTCCTGCTGGGCCTGCCTTGGCCGCGTCCACAGGCTGCGCCTGCAGCTTCTGGCCCGCCAGCTCGAGTTCGAGATTGGCGCCGGCCACCGGCTCGTTGGTGGCGGCACGGTCGATGAAGACCGTGATCGTCTTGCCGTCAAGCACGGCGACCAGCTCGAACAGGTCCGAGCTGGCCACAGCGCGCGGCAAGGAAGGCCCGCTGGGCGCAGAGGGGTTCTCGTCGCCATGGTCGTGGCCGGGTCCGGCAAAAACGGGCAAGGAACCGAGCAACATCAGCAGCGCGGCAAGCACGGCCGCCATCCGTTTGCCAGCGGCATGTGCCAAAGGTCGAAGGGTCAATGACATGAGGACTCCGAAGAATTCGATGGGTAGGGGGTGAGGTTTCAGTCAGCCAGCAGGCCCAGGGCCTGACGCCATTGCGAGATCGCGTGGCTCAGCTCGATGCCTGCCCGGGCGGCCTGGCGCTCGGCCTCGGCTGCTTCAAGCTCGACACGCAAGCGGCTGGGCAGGTCGGTCTCACCGGCGCGGAAGGACTTGTCGATGAAGCCCTTGGTCTCGCGTGCCAGCTGGGCACGCCGCTCGGCGGCTTGCACGACGGCGCGCGCCGCGGCCACTCGGGCGCGGCTGGCCTCCAACTCAGCGGTCAAGCGTTGTTGCTCCACGGCCAGGGACGCTTCGGCCTCTGCCAGATCGGCAGCAAGGGCGGACGTCTTGGCACGGCTGCGGTCGTCGCTGCCAAACGGGATCCGAACCCCAAGCGTGATCGTCTGACCATACGCTTCGCCGGCAGCCCCGCGGTCGCGCGTCGTGAGCAGCGTCAGCTCTGGGTTGGCGCGTCGCTGGACCTGCGCGAGCGCGCCGCTTCGCCGAAGCGTCTCGGCCTTGTCGGCGATCTCACGCAGCGCCGGGTGGTCGGCCGGCAGGCTCGCCGCCGTACTCGGTTCCGCCTCGGCGGCGGGCTGGGTATCGACAGCGGGCGCGGTGCCGGTGAGTGCTCTGAGCGCCTGGGCCGCGGCGGCTTCGGTGGCCAGGCTGTTCGCCAGTTCGGCCTGGGCCGACGCGACGGCGCCTTCGGCCTGGTTCTGATCGGCACGCGCCAAGTCGCCGGCGCGCAGGCGCCGTGCCACGTCGGCCGATAGTGTTTGTGCGGCCGCGAGCCTGGTGCGCGCCGCTTGAACGTCCTGTCGAGCGGTCTGCAATGCCCACCACGCCTGCCGCACCGAACCTGCGACCCGCCACCGCGCTGCGGCAACGCGCGAGTCGATCGAGCCGAGTTCACTGTCGGCAACGGCCTGGGAGCGGCTGCGTTCGCCCGGCAACCACAGCGGCATCGCGACGCCCACCTCGTACTCGCGAGCGCCGTTGTTGCGCGTCAGGCGGTCCGTGCGGGTGGAAACTTCCAGGGCCGGCGGCTCCGGTGTCCAGCCCGAGGCCACACGGCGCTGCGCCTGCGCGGCATCGCGGCGCAAAGCCGCGGCCCGGTTCTCGGGCTGCCGCTCCCAGGCCGCCTCGATAGCGGCGCGAAGCGTAGTCACGGCTTGGGCTTTGCCTTGGTCGACAGCGGTCGGGCTGGCCTGGCCTGGGTCTGGGGGCGCCGTTTGCGCAGCTGCCGGGCCGACGAGCAGCAGCACGCTGATGACAGCCGCCACCGCTACGGCAGAGTTGGGCCTGGGTTTGCCGAGTGAGTCGTGCGAGAAATCCAGCTGGTCCCGCGTTGACGAGATCGCCATGTTCTTTTCCGTTCTGGTGCCCGCCGCTCGATGGGCTCGAGTGGCTGGCCGTGGTGCCGACCTGGGTGTCGGCGGTGCATCGATCCGACGCGCGTCCGTGCGGGGGATGCGGCGGAAGTGGATGCCGGCAGGAACGGGCGCGCAAGAGCGCGCAAAGAATCAGCCCCGCCGGCGAATCACGCGCGGGCGGTCAGCGGAGGGCGGAAGAAGCTTTCCAGCGGCGACGATGCCCAACGAGCTTCGTAGACTGCGGTGTGATCCGACTCCAGAGCGACCGCGGCGTGCTCGACAGTCGACACCGCCGCCTGGGCTGCGCCAAGGTGGCAAACGCCGCATTCGACATCCGGCTGCAGATCGTCTGCGGCAGGCGACAAGCCGTTGCCGATGGTGTCGCTCGAGGTGGCGGCATCCGCTACCACGTCGATCACCGACGACGCGCCACTGATCGAGCTCTTGCCCATGGCGTGGCCATGGGAGTGCTGGTGGTGCCCGAAGTGCGCCTGCGACGCTGTCGACGCGTCGTGCTTGCAGTAAGCAGCCGCCAGCGCCCACCCCCATTGCAGGGGAAGGCAAACCAACAGGAGGATGGCGACGGCTTTACGCACGGGCAGGAGTTTAGAGAGGATTCGGGCGTTTGTCGGTGCCAAGCAAGCCACAAGCCCACGCCAACTGGTGGGTTCGTGGTGTCGTCCAGCGCTCCATCAACGACCGCGCCCGGTCTGCACATGCATCTGGCGCCGGTCCTGGAAAGTCATCGACGCCGCCTCGCGCGCCACTTCCTCGCGGCTGCGGCCCACGCCCGGGTTGCGGTCGGGCACCGGCAGGCCGCGCTGCAGGTAACGCAGTGACCCGTCGGCCCTGGCTGCGTCAAGTTCCGCCAGAACCTGTTCGCGGGTCTTGGTGCTCTTGAAGTGGTCCGGATGCACGGTGTAGCCGCGCTCGTTGTTGGCCGGATGGATGTAACTCTCGGCGAAGGCGAGCGATGGCGACGCGACCGCAGCGGCCAGCGCGGCGATGCCGAGGAAGGTCTTGAGATTCATGGAGTTCTTCTTTGGGATGAGTGTTGGGATGCTGCGCTGGCTCTTTTCGATGTGTCAGCCGCCGGCAAGAAGCGCCTCGCGGGCGCGGCGCTCGGCGGCCGGCTCGTTCAGCAACTCCGATACGACCTGGGCACGGGTCTTGTTCATGCCCTTGGTCTCCGCAGCCAGCGGCAGGCCGCGCTGGATGCGGAACAAGGAGCCGTCCTTCTGGGCCGCCAGCACTTCGGCCTGCACCTGGGCACGCGTCTTGGTCGACGTCAGGTGGTCGAGATGCTTGGTGACACCGGCTTCGCCGTCGGCGGGGTGGTAGACCGACGTGGCCGAGGCGGCCATCGGCAGCGCGGCGACAGTGGCGATGGCGGCGAGGGTGAGGGTGCGGGAGAACATGACAGGAGTCCTTTGGCGGTAAGTGACGACGAGCGACTTGCTCTGTCGTATGCCGCAAGGCATGGGAGCCACTGTAGAAATCACGCTGCGACGCCACGCTGGCGCGCCGATTACATGTTTGTCAGCTTCGATTCGGGGCGACACAGCCCATCGACAATGGCGCCATGCGACTGCTGTTGATCGAAGACGAGGCCAAGCTCGCGACCTACCTCCGCCAAGGCTTGTCGGAGGAGGGCTTCGTGGTGGAGACCGCCTCCAACGGCGTGGATGGCCTTCACATGGCCACCCAGGGCCACTACGACCTCATCGTCCTTGACGGGATGCTGCCCGGCATCGATGGCCTGGGTGTGCTGGCGGCACTCCGGCACTCGCGCGACACACCGGTACTGATGCTGACGGCGCGGGGCACGGTCGAGGATCGCGTGAAGGGCTTGCAGTCCGGCGCCGATGACTACCTGACCAAGCCCTTTGCGTTCTCGGAGCTGGTGGCGCGGCTGCATGTCCTGATGCGCCGCGGCAAGACCGGAAGCGTGTCGGAACCGACCGTGCTGCGCCTGCACGACCTGGAGATGGATCTGCTCAAGCGCCGAGCCACGCGCGCTGGAAAACGCCTTGACCTTAGTGCCAAGGAGTTCAACCTGTTGGCACTTTTTCTGCGCCGCCCGGGCGAGGTGTTGTCTCGCACTGAGATCGCCGAGCAGGTTTGGGACATGAACTTCGACAGCAACACCAACGTCGTCGAAGTCGCCATCCGGCGCCTTCGAAGCAAGGTCGACGAACCCTTCGACCTGACGCTGCTGCACACCGTGCGCGGCATGGGTTACGTGATGGAGCTTCGCGCTTGAGTGAGCCCAAAGCGGTGGCAACCACCGGCTCCCTGGGCGTGCGCCTGTCGTGGTGGCTGGCGGCGCAGTCGCTCGTCGGGCTTCTCATCGTCTCGACACTCGTTTACGTCGTGAGCTCGTCCAGCCAGGACAAGAGGCAGGCCGAGTCGCTGCAGCAGAAGCAGGCGATCGTGAACCATCTGCTCGGCGAGGTGGATGCTGCGAGTGATCTCGCGGTGCTGAGGCACAAGCTGGATGACTTCTTCCTTGGGCACACCGACCTTCGGGTGCGCCTGCAAGGGCCAGCCGACCGGGTGCTCTACGAGAACAACTTCCCTGCGGCATCCACACGCCCGACCCGGAGCATCGCCTACGAGGCACCCGTTCGAATCGACAACGTGCCCGTGCGCGTTCTGCTCGAACTCGACACCACGGCTGACCGCGTCGCCCTGACACAGCTTGCCTGGACCCTGGGCATATCAGCGCTGCTCGGCTCGGCGCTGATTTCGGTGGGTGGCTTTGTGCTGGTTCGAGCCGGGTTGCAGCCGGTGCGCGGCCTGGTACGGCAGACCGACGCGCTCGATGCCAGCACCATGGGCCAGCGTCTGGATGGCAGGCAACAGCCACGCGAACTTCAGCCGCTGGTCCACCGATTCAACGGTCTCCTGGACCGGCTACAAGGTGCGTACGACCAGTTGGAAGGCTTCAACGCCAACGTCGCCCACGAGCTGTGCACGCCCTTGGCCACGCTCATCACGAGTACCGAGGTGGTGTTGCGCCGCCCGCACGCGGCTGAGGCGCACCGCGACGTCCTGGAGTCCAACCTCGAAGAGCTGCACCGGCTCACGGGCATCGTCAACGACATGCTGTTCCTGTCGCGCGCGGATCGCGGTGCGAAGGCCCGCAGCGAGCGGGTTGAGAGCTTGGCGTCCTTGAGCAACGAGGTGGTCGACTACCACTCGGCAGCAGCTGAAGAGGTGGGGGTCGGTTTCTCGGTCATTGGCGACGCAAGCCTTGAATGCGACCCCGGCCTGATGAGACGCGCGCTAAGCAACCTGCTCGCCAACGCTACGCGCTACGCGGAGCGAGGCAGCGACATCATCTTGAAGATCACCGGCGCGCCCGGTCACATCGAGCTTGCCGTTAGCAACCGAGGCTCGACGATTCCGCAAGAGCATCAGGCCCGCCTGTTCGACCGGTTCTACCGCGCCGATCCGGCACGGGCAGACGCCGTGCAGCACCATGGGCTGGGGCTGGCTATCGTCGCTGCGATCGCCCGCATGCATGGTGGCGAGGCTTTGGTGCACAGCGAGCAAGGCCTCACCACCTTCGGGCTGAGGATTCCCGCGTCCCGATAGATGGCCGGGGCCTCCTGGGCAGCACCTTTCTCAGGTCGTGGGCTGTCGCATTCGATCGGCCGAGCGCGCTTTCAGCGCTTCTTCGGCCAACGGCTGGAGCTGCTGCCGGAGGCGCCGTCCGAAGAAGACGACAACCAAGAGGCCGGCCACCAGAAGCCCCAACCCCACATAAGCGCCCCACTCAGGCTCGAGAGCCCCGCCCAGCAGCCCGATCGCATAGCCGATGCCGACGCTCACCCCCACCCACAAGCAAGCGCCAGCGGTGTCGAGCACGGCGAATCGTGACCAGGACATGCGCGAGACGCCGCCTCCCAGGCCTGTGAGGTTGAAAGTGCCCTTGGAGAAGCGGTACAGCGGCAACAGCGCAGAGCCATAGCGCTCGACGCCTGCCGCGCCAAGTGCCACCCAGGGAGCCGCTCGCGGCCAGGTGCGATACAGCCAAGGCGCACCAATACGCCCGACCCAGAACCGTGCCTGGGCACCGGCCACGGTGCCGAAGACCACCAGGGCCACGACCAGCTCGACGCGCAGGACGTTGGAGACAGCGACGAAGCCCGCCACCATCGGCAGCGGACCTGTCTTGGCAAGCGCGTACAGCAGCAGCAAGCCATACACCCACGCGTCGTGGCGCGCGATCCAAGCTGAGAGTTCTTCGACGGTCACGGTGCGGGTCTCTAGAGCAGCGTCGCAAACACGAGCGTACGCCGCACCGCTGAGCGAACGCACCACGGGTGCCATCACACCCGAAGCATGCGCGCTACAGCTTGACGTCGATCCGCCGTGGAAACGAGCCTTCCAGACCCTGGCAGCTGGACGCGGTGCCTTCCGAGGTCAAGCGCCCGCTTTCACGCGCCGCGCCCGTTAGTACAGCGCAGCGCCTGATCCGATCAACATTGCGGTTCATCATGTGCCGCACGACGCGCTCGAACACCCAGCGCTTGGGCCCTGAGAGGTTCGCGCCGTATCTGGCGTAGAAGCTATCGGGATCGTCGAAGACGCCGAAGTCCTGGTTGATGCCGTCGCGCTGGATGTAGGTGTCGCCGCAGCGCCAGTCCACCGCCGGGTCTGCGAGGTCAGCGGTTCCCACGCCATAGCCCAGGAACGGCCCTCGATGGCCGGCAAAGCGCTGCTGCAACGCAGTGAGGTACTGGCGGTCCAGGATGAAGCCCTCCAGGTTGATCCAGCGTCCCTCGTGCAGCACCTCGACCCAGGAGTGCAGGATGTCGCGCGGGGCCAGCAGGTACGCCCAGCCGGTGACGGCGCCCTTCTGCAACGCCTTGTCGATCGTGAAGCCGTGCAGCCTGCACGGGATCCCAAGTGCCCGCAGCAGCGCCATGAGCAGGGTGCTCTTGGTGTTGCACTGCCCGTAGCCATCGGCCAGGACGGCGGAGGCCGGCAGATCGTCGCTCGTGTTGTAGCCGAAGGCGATCTCGTCGCGGACAAAGCCGTACGCCGCCCCGATGCGGTCGTGCTCCTCCATCTCCAGCCACTTGCGCTCGGCGATCAGCGCTTGCAGCGCCGGGTGCTTGAAGTCCAGCAGCGGCGTCGCCTTCAACAGTTGATCCGTCGTCATCTCAAAGCTCCTTGCGTTCGGGCCGCAGCAAGCGCAGCCCGTTGAACACCACCAGCAGGCTGGCACCCATGTCGGCGAACACGGCCATCCACATCGATGCGTTGCCGAACACCGCCAGCACCAGGAACACTGCCTTGATGCCCAAGGCCAGGCTGATGTTCTGCACCAGCACGGCGTGCGCCCGCTTGGACAGCCGAATGGTCTCGGGCAGGCGCCGCAGGTCGTCGTTCATCACCACGATGTCGGCCGCCTCCATGGCCGTGTGCGTGCCCGCACCGCCCATCGCGAAGCCGATGTCGGCCTTGGCCAGCGCGGGCGCGTCGTTGATGCCGTCACCGGTCATCGCGGTCATGCCGCGCGTGACTTGCAGCTCCTGGATCGCGCTCAGCTTCTCCTCGGGCAGCAGCGGGCCGCGGACCTCATCGATGCCCGCTTGCCGCCCGATAGCCCGTGCGGTGGTGGCGTTGTCACCGGTCAGCATGACCGGGGTCACGCCCAGGGCCAGCAGTTCCTGCACCGCCTGCTTCGACGTGGGCTTGATGCGATCAGCCACCGCTACCACGGCGAGCACTTCGGTCTCGCTGGCCAGCAGCGTCACGGTTCGGCCTTGCTGCTCATGCTCGGCCAGGCGGGCTTCGAGTGCGGCGTTGCACAGGCCCTTCTCTTCCACCCAGCGGTGGTTGGCCAACGTCAGGCGTTCGCCACCGACCAGGCCGCTGACGCCGCGACCCGGCAGCGCGGTGAAGTCCTCGACTTGCGATTCTTCGGGTCGATCAGCGGACACCAACCCGGCGGCAATGGCCTTGGACACCGGGTGATCGGACCGCGCGGCCAGACTGAGCGCCAGGCCGCGCACGGTGGCCTCGGACTTGGCCTCCGTGACCACATCAAAAGCCACCAGCGCCGGCTTGCCCTCGGTCAGTGTTCCGGTCTTGTCGAGCGCCACGGCCTTGAGCTTGCGGGCTTCTTCGAGGTAGACGCCGCCCTTGATCAACACGCCGCGGCGCGCCGCGGCTGCCAGACCGCTGACCACGGTCACAGGGGTGGAGATGACGAGCGCACACGGGCATGCGATGACGAGCAGTACCAGCGCCTTGTAGATCGCCTGCATCCAGGTCCAGTCCATCAGCCAAGGCGTGAGCAGCGCCACCAGCACCGCCAGCACGAACACGGCGGGCGTGTAGACCGCAGCGAAGCGGTCGACAAAGCGCTGTGTCGGTGCGCGGCTGCCCTGGGCCTGCTCGACCGCCTGGATGATCCGGGCCAGCAAGGTGTCCCCTGCCGGTGCCGTGGTTCGGATCTGCAGTTCAGACGCTGCATTGACAGTGCCCGCGAAGACCTCGTCGCCCGGCGCCTTGTCCACCGGGATGCTCTCGCCGGTCACCGCCGACTGATCCACGGCGCCGGTGCCTGACGACACGACGCCGTCGAGTGCGAAGCGCTCACCGGGCCGCACGCGGACGATGCTGTCCACGGGTATGGCCTTGGCCAGCAGGCGCTGCCAGCTGCCGTCGGCCTGACGCACCTCGGCTTGCTCAGGCGCGAGCGCCAGCAGGCTGCGGATGGCGTTGCGGGCCCGGTCAACGGCGCGTGCCTCGATCAACTCGGCGATGGCGTACAGCGCCATCACCATGGCGGCCTCGGGCCACTGGCCGATGAGGAACGCTCCGGTAACGGCCACCGTCATCAGCGCGTTGATGTTCAGCCGGCCCGCGCGCAGCGCCGCGAAGCCCTTGCGGTAGGTGCCGAACCCTGCGAGGAAGATGGCGACGGCCGCCAGCACCATCTTGGCCACGTCCCACGGCAGCGCCGCCGGCGCGAAGAACGACAGGCCTTCAGCTGCGATCGCGAAGACCAGTGCCAGGACGAGGCGCGGCAGACCCTCACCCAACCATGACCCTGACGGATGCGATCCGGGTTCGGCGCCATCGTGGTCGTGGCCCGAGAACGAGGTATCCGTCGAACCCTGGCCCTGCGAAGGCGCGCGCATGACCTCGGGCTGGAAGCCGGCCTTGCGGATCGCCGCAACCGCCTGCTCGAGCCGCGCGCCTTGCGCGTCGAGCGTCAAGGTTCGTCGCCCCAGGTCGAAGCGCAGGTTGTTCAGGTCGCTGAAGGGCTCCAGCGCCCGCCGAATCTCGGACTCCTCGCTTGCGCAGTCCATGTTGGCGATGCGAAGAGTCGCTGCGCCCTGCGGCGTTGCAAGCGCGGAGGGTTCCCCTGTTGCCCGCTCAGCGAGGTGGTCAGAGAAGGAGTTGCATGCCAGCTTGTCGGTGTGTGATGGGTTCATGGCTCGATTGAAAACCCTGAAGCAGGTGTAGAGTCAAGCGCATGAACTCGTCGAACCGCAGCCGGCGCACAACGCCTCAGCCCCCAGGCCCTTTGCGCATCGGCGCGCTGGCCGAGGCGACGCGGACCAGCGTGGAGACGATCCGGTTCTACGAGCGTGAGGGCCTGCTGTCGGCGCCCACGCGAACCGAGTCGAACTACCGCACCTACCGCCCCGAAGACGTCATCCGGCTGGACTTCATCCGCCGTTGCCGCAGCTTGGACATGGCCTTGCCCGAGGTCCGAGCACTGCTGGAGGTGTTGGATCAGGGCGGCGCCGACTGCGAAGGCGTCAACAGCATCCTGGACGAACACATCGGGCACGTCGCACTGCGCATTGCCGAACTCAAGACGCTCGAGGCTGAGCTTCGCGAACTGCGGGCGCGATGCGAAGTGCCGCAGGCGGTGTCTTCCTGCGGCATTCTGAAAGGCTTGGCCAAACGTGAGGTAGGCGGCGATGCAGCCGCTCGCACGCCCCACGTGCATGTTCGTGGGGCGCACGTGCGCTGACCGTTCGGCGGTGGAGCTCGGCGGGCGGATGGCCGTCCGTCTGACGTGGCCTCGAGGTTCCCTACAGGCGCTTGGCCCTGGTCAGCGGGGTCCCGCTCAGCGGCACGGGCGCTGCCGTGGGAGCGTCGGAGACTGTTCGCCCGACGTCACGCTTGATCTCGCTGAGCGATCGCCCTGACGTAGCTGTCGCCGCCAGCGTTGTGCCCTGGGTCGTTGGCATCCGGTCCAACGACCGCTTGATCTCCGCGAGCGAACGCGGGCTGCTCTGCCCCGCGCTCGCCGCGTCGGCAGCGACCGCCGTACCCAAAGTCAACATCGCGGCCAGGAAGGCGGCCGCATGGCGAACGTGCGTCTTGTTCATCTCGGTTTCTCCAATACGGTGGTGACCGGCACTGAACCTGGGGAGCAGAAGCTCCAGCAGAAAGTGCCAGGGGAACCAGTTTGGAGACGGCGCCTCGACAGAATGCTGGCAGCCACATTACGGCGCCGTCAGGTTTGGCATGGGACGCATTTGGCGCAGCCAACGTCTCTTGAATCCGAGGGCGCTTGCGGTGCACCAGCGGCGACGCAGGCGCAGCTTCGGCCGCCTTGCTTGTGGGTGAGCGGTGCAATGCCCGCGGACCCTGCGATGGGAACGTTCATTGCGGCAGTTCGAACGTCCGGATTGCGGTAGCCGCTGACCTTCGCATCGAACACACAGAATTTCGTTCAAAGGGCACTGCCGCCCGCCCGCGAATGGCCGGTCTTCATGAGCATGTGCGGCGCCTTTGGGTCGTCCAGGGACAGCGGCGTCGCTGATTTGAACGCCGGAAAGCGGTCGCTTCTTGAAGTGCGACATTGCTCCTGACGGCTTCCACCCGTAGACACGACCCCCGCCCTTCCTCGAGCTCTTGGCACAATCCTTGTATGCCCAACATTGCATCCGTGCTCAAGGCCGAGATCGTTCGTCTGGCTCGCAAGGAACTGCGCAGCGAGGTCGATTCGATCAGGAAGGCGCTCGCGGCAGCGCGCGCGGAAAGCGCCTCGTTGAAGCGCAGGGTCAGCGAACTGGAGCGGTCCGTGCGGCAGTCCGCGCGCGCCGCCCCCGCTCGGCCGCCATCGCCACCTGCGGTCGAGGAAGGGGACGGGGCCGACAATTTCCGGTTCCGCGCCTCCGGCATGGCCAGCAATCGCAAGCGCCTGGGCCTGTCGGCTGCGGATTTCGGGCTGCTGGTCGGCGCATCGGGACAAAGTGTGTACGCCTGGGAACAGGGCAAGGCGCGCCCCAGGGGCAGGAACCTCGCGGCTATCGCTGCCTTGCGCGGCATCGGCAAACGCGAGGTGGTGGAGCGGTTGGCAGCCCTGAAGTCGGGCGGGAAGTCGTAGGCGAGCTTACGCGCGGTCCGGCGTCCTGACCGGACCATCGGCGAGCGCTCCTCGCCACCCTTGAAGTGCACGGGCTCGATGGGATCCTGACTGCATGGTGGGCCGCCGGCCTGCCATGCAACCGATCAGGAGTCCCTCATGAAATTCTCCAAAGCCGAGGTCGACGCCATCATCGAGGCGTCCCCTCGCACCTTCGCTCCCTTCAACAAGCTGCTGCTGTCCGAGGACCACCAGGCCCGCAGTGCCACGGCGCCCGCGATGTCGCTGCCGGAACTGGCCGCGTCGATCAAGGACAGCGGTGTGCTGCAGAACCTCGTCGTCGTCCAGGCGGCGCGCGGGCGCTACGAGGTCTGCGCCGGTGGGCGGCGCCTCGCCGCGCTCACGCTGCTCGTCCAGCAGGGCGACATCGCCGACAACTACCCCGTGCCGGTGCTTGTCGTTCCGGCCGACAAGGCGCTCATCGCGAGCCTTGCCGAGAACTGCTTCCACGTGCCGATGCACCCGGCCGACGAGTTCGCCGCCTTCGCCAGGCTGCTCGCGCTGGGCAAGTCCGTGGAGGACGTGGCCGCAGCCTTCGGCGTGACGCCGCTCATCGTCAAGCGGCGCATGAAGCTCGCCACCGTCTCGCCCAAGCTGATGGCTCTGTACCGCGAAGGCGGCATCGGCCTGGACTGCCTCATGGTGCTGGCCTCGATTGACGATCACCAGCGCCAGGAGCAGGCCTGGGCTGGTCTGCCGAGCTGGAATCAGCGCCCGGAGCATCTGCGGCAGTTGCTGACCCGGGGCGAGATCGAATCGGACGCCGACCCGCTGGCCCGCTACGTCACCGTCAAGGCCTACGAGAAGGCCGGCGGACCCTTGCGTCGCGACCTGTTCAGCGACGACGACCGCAAGGCCTACCTGCTGGACCCGGCCCTACTGGAGCGCCTCGCCGCCGACAAGCTGGGCAAGCGCGCGAAGCAACTGTTGTCTGAAGGGTGGAAGTGGGTCGACATCCGTCCGCGCTTCGCCTACGACGAGTACGTCAAGCACGGCGAGCTGCGCAAGCCCCGCCGCGCACCGTCGCCCGAGGAGGCCGAGGCGCTGAAGGCGCTGGACACGCGCATCGCTGCCCTGCACGAGCAGATGGACGCGCTGGTGGACCGCGACGGCGATGGCGACGCCGGAGAGGGCGTCAGCGACGCCGGCGAGGCAAACGACGCCGCCGACGCCGCCGATGGGGACGACGCGTAGCGCGACCGTGCCTTCCTCGCCCTGGAGTCCGAGGCCGAGGGGCTGGAGGAAGAGCGCAAGGCCAGGCTCGAGGCGTTGACCGAATGGCCTGCGGCGTGGATGGCGCTCGCCGGGTGCGTGCTGCATGTGGGCGCGGACGGCCGTGCCGCAGTCAAGGCAGGGCTGATCCGTCCCGAGGATCGGGCCGATCTGGCGCAGGCCATCACCAAGGCTGCCGAAGAGAAGTCGGCTGCTGGAGGCGGCTCGGAAGACGACGCGGATCCTGCGCGCGGCACGGGGCTCCCGGCCCTGCAGTCGCTTCCATCGGCAGCCGGCGCCACGGCACGGCCCGTGCACTCCGAGAAGCTCGTGCGCCGCCTCACGGCCCACCGCGTCGCCGCGATCCAGGCCGAGCTGCTGGACCGACCCGAGGTCGCGGCGGCGGCACTGACAACCCACCTGACACTGAAGCTGCTGGCCGACCCGCTCCACGGCGCCTACCGACTGCCGAACCTGCTGGCGATCAGCGCGACCGGCAACCAGCACGAACTGCGGGGCGCGGCCGAGGACATCGAGGCGAGCCCGGCGGCCCAGCGCATCGAAGCCGACCGGATCGCCTGGATCGAGCAGCTGCCCAAGGAACCCGACGCGGTGTTCGACTGGATGCTGCGGCAGCCGCCGCAGACGGTGCAGCGGCTGCTGACCTTCCTGGTCGCGTCCACCGTGAACGGCATTACCGGCACCGACGCCGGCCGACCGGTCAATGACGGGCTGGCCCGCGCCCTCGGCCTGGACATGACGCGATGGTGGTCGGCGACGGGGGAGGCCTACCTTCAGCACGTGTCCAAGGCGAGGGTGGTCGAGGTGGTGCACACCGTGGCCGGCGCCAAGGCGGCAGGTCCGCTCGCGGCGCTGAAGAAGGATGCCGCGGTGGCGCAGGCCGAACAACTGCTCGCCGGGCGTGGCTGGTTGCCCGACTGCCTGCGCGTGCAGCCGCACGCCGATGCCCCGGCGACGGGTGGCGAGGAGGTCGACGCCAACGATCCAGCACGGACCGAGGCGCCCGCCTGCGACTGAACGGGGGCCGGCCCGGACCGGGACGGCTCAGGCGACCGGGACAGGCGTGTCACCGTCGTCCCCGATGCTCCGCGGCCCGGGCTTGCCGGTCTCGCCCTGGGCCGGGTCGCGGCTCCCTGCAGGCGAGCACTGGATCGCACCGATGTAGGCCAAATGTGCAGCTGCGCATTTTGCGTATTTAGGCCAGTCCACCGTTATGCGCAGCAGAGGCCGCAAGCCAAGCGTTCCACCTGCGACGTAGGCCTGCCCAACTGCACATAACGCTTTCAAGATCGTCCTCCCCGGTGGCCGCTGGGGCCGCCGTCAACGTGGAGACGATCATGAATTCGCTCAACTCTGATGCATCCAGCGCGCCGGCGCTGGAGCCGCTGTGCCAAGCCGCTGCGCACGAACTGCTGATGCGCAGCTATGCCATCCGAACCGTGAACCGCTACAGGCGGGTGTGGGAACAACTGGCCGACTTCGCGCGTGCGCAGGGTCAGCCGGCGGTTTATTCGCGTGACTTGGCACTCCGCTTCGAAGAAGCCTTCGGACTGCGCGACGGCGAAGTGCTGGTTGAAGGGCAGCGGTGGCGGCGCCACCTGGTCTTCGGCATCAAGGTGCTCGACGACTTCGCGCGTACCGGCACCATCAGTCGCTTCGCGGTCGAGACGACCGGGCTTCGCATACCGGTGGGCATGCATAAGGCTCTGCGGGAGTATGAGCAGTACGCCAGAGAGCGCCGGCATCTGCGGCCCACCAGCCTGGCGGAGCGCATGCACAACATTGCTGTTTTCCTGGACTTCCTGCGCACCCGAGGCTTGGAGTCGCTTGATACCTTGCAGGCCGAAGACCTCAGCGCCTTCATTCGGACCCGAACTGCGTGGAAGCCGAGAACCGTCTCGCACGTGTCGTCTGACCTTCGGCAGTTCCTGCAGTACCTGTTCACTCGCGACATGCTGCCGCGCGACCTAACAGGCCGTTGAAATACTGATCGACGCCGCCCGTGGGACAGGAGAGCATCCGGGCATCGATCGACCAAGGACGAGCCGACCATGCGAGGCGCCGACAGCTACAGCGAGAGCCTGTTCACCACGGTACGGCTGGAGGACTTCGTTCCGGCGAACCACCCGCTGCGGCCCATCCGGACCTGGGTCAACCAGGCGCTGACGGCGATGGACACGAAGTTCTCGGCCATGTACGAGGCCGACATCAAGGGCGGCCGCCCCAGCATCGCGCCCGAGAAGCTCATGCGCGCGATGCTGCTGCACGTGCTGTACAGCGTGCGCAGCGAGCGGCAGCTGGTCGAGCAGATCCAATACAACCTGCTGTTCCGCTGGTTCGTGGGCCTGGCCATCGAGGACAGCGTGTGGAACCACTCGGTGTTCAGCAAGAACCGCGACCGGCTCATCGAGCACGATGCCGTGACCGAGCTGTTCAACGCCACGGTGGCGATGGCCGAGCAGCGCGGGCTGCTGTCGGGCGAACACTTCAGCGTGGACGGCACCCTCATCCAGGCCTGGGCCAGCCACAAGAGCATGCGGCGCAAGGACGGCTCGGACGACGGACGTCCGCCCGAGGACTGGCGCGGCGAGCCGCGTAGCAACGACACGCATGAGTCCACGAGCGACCCCGAGTCGAGGCTGTACCGCAAGAGCCATGCGGCGCCGGCGCTGCCCAGCTACCTTGGCCACGTGCTGACCGACAACCGCCATGGCTTGGTGGTCAACGTGCAGGCCAGTCTCTCGGAGGGCACGGCCGAGCGCGAAGTGGCCGCGCAGATGCTGGCCGACATCGCCACGCCAGGCAAGCCGGCGACGGTGGGCGCGGACAAGGCGTACGACACCAAGGGCTTCGTCAAGGCGTGCCGCCAGATCGGCGTCACGCCGCACGTGGCGCAGAACCTCAACCGCATCGGTGGAAGCGCCATCGACGGCCGCACCACCCGGCACGCCGGCTACGCCGCCAGTCAGCGCAAGAGGAAGTGCATCGAGCAGTGCTTCGGCTGGGGCAAGGTGATCGGCCCGATCCGGCAAGTCATGGTGCAGGGACTGGACAAGGTCGACCAGCTGCTGACGCTGACGATGGCGGCCTACAACCTCACGCGGCTGCGGACCTTGGCGCAATTGCGCCCGCAGAGCGCGTAAAGAGCAGCGGGAAGGTCGAAATGACCGCCTTCTGGCACTCGAATGCGCCTGAAATGGGTCTGCGCGGGCCGCAGCAGCACGACCTGCGGGCTGTATGACTTCGCCGGACCACATCACGATCTCGGAGCCTGTCTACACGGGTGGTTCTTCAACGACCTGCTAAGGAAGGTCTGCATAAGTCCGTCGCGGATGTGCTTGGCCGGTGAGGGATCCGATCGGACCATACGAACCATGAAGCAGCAGAGTCTTGGACTGGGCCAGTCCGGCAAGCGAACCCGGCGGCGGGAGTTTCTCGGCGAGATGGAGCGCGTGGTGCCGTGGAGCGAGCTGGTGGCCCTGGTGTCGCCGTGCATGCCCGAGGGCCGGCGAGGCCGCCCGCCGTTTCCGGTGGAGGCGATGCTGCGCATTCACTTCATGCAGCAGTGGTTCAACCTGAGCGACCCGGCGATGGAAGACGCGCTGCACGACGTGCCGCTGTTCCGGGATTTCGCAGGGCTGGGCGGCTGGGACGACCGGCTGCCTGACGAGTCGACGATCCTGAGGTTTCGGCATGTGCTGGAGAAGCACAAGCTCGCGCCGCTGATCCTGAAGACGGTCAACGACCTGCTGCAGCACAAGGGGCTGCTGCTGAAGACCGGCACGGTGGTGGACGCGACGCTGATTGCCGCGCCCAGCTCGACGAAGAACGCCACCGGCGAGCGCGACCCGGAGATGAAGCAGTCGAAGAAGGGCAACCAGTGGTTCTTCGGGATGAAGGCCCACATCGGAGCGGACGTCGAATCGGGACTGGTGCACACGGTGCGGTGCACGCCGGGTCACGTCAACGACGTGGTCGAAGCCAACAGCCTGCTGCACGGGCAGGAAACCGAGGCCTGGGCTGATGCGGGTTACCAGGGGGCGGCCAAGCGGCCCGATGCCAAGCCGGGCGTACGCTGGAACATCGCGATGCGCCCCGGCAAGCGCCGGCAACTCGATGCGGCCAGGCCGATCGACCGCCTGACCGACGAGCTCGAGGCGATCAAGGCCAGCATCCGGGCCAAGGTCGAGCATCCCTTCCGGGTGATCAAGCGGCAGTTCGGGCATGTGAAGGTGCGCTACCGCGGACTGGCGAAGAACACCGCACAACTGAACACGCTGTTCGCGCTGGCCAATCTGTGGATGGTGCGCAGGCAACTTGCGGGAGCAGGGGCATGAGTGCGCCCGGAAACGCCCGAGGTGGCGCAAAAGGCGCCGCCGAAACGCTCCAGATGCGGCACTCCTGCCCCGAACCGGGCCAAAGGGCGCACCAATCATGCAATTGCGCTGGGCTCGCATATCCGTCGGCGCGTTGTGCAGAGGTTCCCTAAGCACCGCGGTACCGACGGTCCGACAGGCAAGCAATGCCAAGGTGCCTTCGGCGTGGGAGCCAGAACTGGTTGAGCGGCTGCTTGCCGCAGTCGATCGCAGCTCACCGAAGGGCAGACGGGACTACGCCATCCTGCTGCTGGCCGCGCGCCTGGGTCTGCGTCTGGGTGACATCAAGGGGCTGACGCTGGACCACCTGCACTGGTCCACGGCCACCATCGAGATCGTGCAAAGCAAGACGGGTGAGCCGCTGGTGCTGCCGCTGATCGAGGAGGTCGGCGCCGCGCTCATCGATTATCTGCGATCCGGGCGACCGCCGGTAGAGCACCGGCACCTCTTCACCAACCTGACGCCACCCTTTGAGCCGATCTGCCAGAACGACCGGCTTCACCGCGTCGTCAGGTATTGGCGGGACCTGGCCGGCATCAAGTTCAGGGCGCCGCAGCGCCAGGGCCTGCACTCGCTGCGCCACACATTGGCCACCCGGCTGCTCGCTGCGCAGACGCCGTTTCCGGTCATCTCGGCTGTGCTGGGACATACCTCGCCGGCAACGACCTTCATCTACGCCAAGGCCGATGTCGAGACCCTTCGCATCGCTGCCATCGACCCGGAGGAGGTGTGCCATGGCCTCTCCGCGTAAGCTCACGCCCTTCGCGGGCGGCAGCCCCTTGGCTCCACTGATGGCGCAATTCATCCAGGAGAAGCGAGCCTGCGGCTATCGTTACAACGCAGGCGCATGGAGCCTCGGCCGACTCGACGCCCATCTGTGCCGCCACGGCTTGACGCGAGTCGAACTGCCGAAGTCCGCGACCTCATCGTGGCTGGCCAAGCAGTCGCACGAGACCGGCAAGACCCAGAGCGACCGCGTCAATCTGGTCCGCCACTTCGCGCTGTTCATGCGCCGACTCGGTCTTCCAGCCGACGTGCCGGATAAGGCCGTGGGCGCCAAGGAGTCGAAGTCGTTCCTGGCACGGGTGTTGACGCACGACGAAGTCGGTCGCTTGCTCGAGGCCGCGGACCGGATCGAGCCAATGGCGTCGACCCACTTGCGCCATATCGTCCTGCCAGAGTTGCTGCGCGTGCTGTACGGATGTGGCCTGCGTCTCGAAGAGGCGCTGAGCCTGCGCATGCGCGACGTCGACCTCGTCCAGGGCGTGCTGCGCATCAACGACACCAAGTTCCGCAAGGACCGCCTGGTGCCGCCGGCCCGGCCGTTGGTCGTTCGTCTGCAGAAGTACGCGGCCGCGCTGGGGCCACGTGCAGACGATGACTACTTCTTCCCGTCGCCGCGCGGCGGCCGTCTGGACGGCGGCGGCGTGTACCGCAACTACCGGGAACTGCTGCACCGGATTGGTATCGGCCACGGTGGCCGAGGTGAAGGGCCTCGGCTTCACGATCTGAGGCACACCTTTGCCGTTCACGTCCTGCTGCGCTGGTATCGGGAGGGCGCCGACCTGCAGGCCAGGATGCCGGTGCTGGCCACCTATCTCGGCCATACCTCGATCGACGGCACGCAGGACTATCTGCAGATGACCGCGGAGCTGTACCCGGAGATCGTCTCGCGATCAGATGCGGCCTTCAGCGATGTCATTCCACGCAGGACCGGGAGGCCGTCATGAAGCCGACTGACCTCTCCGCGCACCTGACCAACTTCTTGACGCGCTATCTCGCCGGCCAGCGCGACCTGAGCCCGAACACGATCAAGGCCTACCGCGACGTGTTCACGCTGCTGCTGCGCTTCGGCCGCGACGGGCGCGGCATCGCCGTTGAGCGCCTGTCCCTGGCCGACATCGACGTGACCTTCGTGGAGGCCTTCCTCGATCATCTGGCGCAGGAGAGGAAGTGTTCGGTCCGCACCCTGAACCAGCGGCTGGCCGTGCTGCACGCGTTCTTCCGCTACGTGCAGTCGGAGGTGCCGGAGCGGATGCTGCAGTGCCAGAAGATCATGGCGATGCCGCTGCGTCGACATGTCCAGGTGCCGGTGGCCTACATGTCCAAGGACGAGCTGACCCAGGTGCTGGCGCATCCGGACCCGACCACACCGGCAGGACGACGCGACGCGGTGATGCTCAGCATGCTCTACGACACCGGTGCAAGGGCGCAGGAGTTGATCGACCTGAACGCCCACGATGTGCGCCTGACAACGCCGGCCCAGGTCAGGTTGCTTGGCAAGGGGCGGAAGGTGCGCGTCGTGCCCTTGATGGACGCCACGGCCCGGCTGCTGCGTGACCACCTGCGGGAGAACGATCTCGACCGACCCGAGCGAGGCCACCTGCCACTGTTCCAGAACCGACAGGGCGGGCGCTTGTCGCGGTCGGGCCTGCGCTACCTGTTGCACTGCCACGTTCAGGCAGCTCGGTCGGCGGTGCCCGGCTTCACGCAGAAGATCAGCCCCCACAGCATGCGGCACACCAAGGGCATGCACCTTCTGCAGAGCGGCGTGTCGCTGGAGATGATCCGCGACTTCCTGGGGCACGTGGATGTGAAGACGACGCAGATCTACGCCCGGGCGAACCTGGAGATGAAGCGACGCGCGCTGGAGAAGGTGGCCGGCGACTCGCCGTCGGCAGCGTTGCCGTCCTGGCAGCAGAGCAAGTCGCTGCTGGACTGGCTGCGCTCGCTGTAGGTACATCGGGTGGCCACCTGCTCGGCCGCCCGGTGTGCCTCGGCAGGCAGCCTGCGAGCACGAGCGGCACAAGGGATGGAGCGATCCAAGATCCGTATGTGGTCCACCGCACAGAGCCGCCAACTGCCCGATGGGATCATTTGCAGATGAGTAGTTCGCGCAGCGCTCCCAGCCAGGAACTTCGGGCGGCTTTGGCGGAATGGGAAGCCGCATTGGCCGAGCTCCTGCTCGAGACGAACCGGATCGCTGCGGGCGGTCACGACGACCCTTCAACCTTGGCCAGGTTGAAGGCCGGCGTCGAAGTCGCACGCCAGCAGTGCGAAACACTGAGCCTGCGCGACACGGGCTCGATGCCATAGGCGGAGACCTCGCACCCCGCCGGCTGCGACCAGCACCCACACCGCGGCGCCAACGCGCCTCCGGTCCTTATGCGGAGTCCGGTGCTGCAGGATCGGCGGCAGGCCTGCGGCTTTCCGGCTTGCTGCGCATAACGACCGACTGACCTAAATAGGCGCCAGCCGAGCGCAGGCGGGCATGGCCCGCGATACGGGCCACACGCAGCCGCGCCTGGCGGTCGAGGTCCCGATCGACCGGCCCACCGCCACGTACAGGCGCGGGCGTGCCCGTCGTGTCCTGGTACTGACCTTGAAGGTGGTCGTGCCGCGCCCCGTGCCCGGTGGTGCCGCTCTCGCGCTTCGTGAGGCCGAACTTGCGCAGCGCATAGTCCAGGCGACGGAGGTTCGACTTCAGGTCCCGATCCGGCGCCCCCATGTGTGCGTCATGGCCGCTGACCACGCTGCGGGCATGCGCGATGGCCGACTGCTGCTCCTCGGTGGCCAGCGGAAGCCAGCGCGCGCGGCCTCCCTTGCCCTTCGTCCACAGATACCGATCCGCCTCCCGTTGCTCGTCGGGCAGGCCTGTCTCCTCGAACGGATGCACGTGGGCGTAGGGGCGGCACATCACCGACTCCTTGCGCCGCAGGCCGACCTTCACCATCAGGCGCATCGACGCGCCGATGCGGGCATCGTAGGAAGAGACCTGGGCCAGCAAGGCCTCCACTTCGATGCCGTTTCCGCTCCAGCTCTTGTCGCGCTGGGCGTTCTCGTGGCGCTCGTACTCGTCAGGTGTCAGGCCGTAGTGCTCGGGCCTGCGGATGAAGCCCGGCTTGTTGAGCCACATCGCCAGGCCGCGGAGGAAGCTCAGGTAGGTCTGTATCGTCCCCGGCGAAAGCTTGCGGCGCTGCCAGACCTTCACCATCGCCTGAACATGCCGCTGGCCCAGGTTGCGGGGATCGGGCGCCAGCTTGAAGCCGGCGTCCGTGTGCAGCTCGCGGAAGAAGCGCCGCAGGAAGTGCGCGCGCTCGTAGCGTGTCTTGTGCGACACGGTCTTCTCCAGCGCGGTGTGCAGCGGGTTGAACAGCTCGATCAGCACGTCCACCACCCGGTTCACGGGCGTCCTGCCCGGCGGGTACATGGCCAGCACCTGCTGGGGCGACTTGCCGGCCCAGTTCTGGCGGCGCGGCGAGTCCTGGCCGTGCAGGCGGCCTGGGCTGGCCGAGGGCATCGCGGTGGTCCTGGAAGGGCGGGTGGATGAGGATGGCAGGGTGGAGCCGTTGCGCGGGTCGCTGCGGCGGTCGTTGAGGGAGAGGGGTGCCTGCCGGCGGCGGCGCGAGGGTTCTTCACGGCGGATGCGGGACATGGTGGGCTTTCTGCGAGATGGCGGACTGCCCGAACAGCGCGCCGGTGGATGAACGGTCGGGAGGACCGGAGTTGGAGGAATCCATCTGGACATCCCACGGGGCCGATTCCTGGCAAGCCCACGGCGATGGAGATCGTGTGCAACGTCGGTGCGGCGGTCGATCCCTGCAGCGCCACACCCACCCATGGCTTTGCTGGTCCGGGCTCCTCGTGGTCTTTGTCGAGGGGCCTGGGTCAGCTCGGTCAACCTTAAAAATGGAACACGTTGATCCAGGCCGTCTGCGCATTTCTGCGACGCGACGACAGGGGTGATGTCCACCCCGCTCGGGGCTGGGTGCGACATCGACGCCAGGGTCGAGCCCTGGGTCATTCGGTGGATCAGGCCTGGTGTGCAGCGCCGGCCGCTCGCATGGGTCCACCCCTGACCGAGAGTCCAGGGCGGTGTCGAGTTGATGAGCGAGGGTCGTGCGGGGAGCCTCATGGAGGCCATCACGCCGCGCGATGCGCGTCATGCGCGCGTGCTCAAGGGCTGGCGGGAACGGTGCGCGGCATCAGGTGCCGCCACGGGGTTCTGCTGCGCCGGTGCGCTTGCAGGAGCGCCCAGCCGTCATCGCGGCGATGAGGCTGGCAACGACCGGGCAGGTCACTGCTGGGGTGGATGACTCGGCACGCTCGCGGCGTCGATCCTTCTGGAGGTCGAGGCCGGTCGCGCCACCCGTTCGGGACGGGAACTTCGGTTGAAGGCACGAGGCAGGTAACGACTGCGACGCCTGCGATGCTCGTCTTCTTCGAGAGGACGGAGCGGGCCAGGAGCCCTCGGGAGCCCACAGTGGAAACCGCGACGGCATCTGCGGTCAAGGCCGCGTGCGCAGCGCCTGCCGCAAGACCCCTGATCGGGCGGCCCTTGGGGCAGGCAGTTGACGGCGTGCGATTCGGCGGCAGGGCCCATCTAGCGTCGCAATGGCCCGGATCGCCAGCAACGGCGCGGGGTTGACAGGCAAGGCTGCCGCCTCAGGTACCTCGCGCGGCCGTCGGTCTGGCTGGCGCGTCCGCAGCCTGTCCGCGCGAGTCGAACTGGGCAGGGGTTGAAAGGCCCGCGCGAGGTGAGACCGTGGTGACAGAAGTGCGGCCTGCGAACGGGCTCATGGCGAGCCGCGGGGCGCCTTCTGTCGCTGCGATGCAGTTCCGCTGATCCTGCATTGGCACTGAAGTCGAAAGACGCGCCGATTCGAGGCCATTGAGCGTGGAGAACGCGGTCTGGTGCGGTGACGCTGATCAGCCTTTCAAGGCAGTCAACTGCGCCAAGGAGCAACTGCATGGAACTCATCGTCAGAGCCGTGGATGTCGGGTCAGGCAACACGAAATTCGTCACCGGCATCTCGGGAGCCGACATCCGATGCGCCAGCTTCCCCTCGGTCGCCTATCCGTCGAGCGCCGACACGTCGGCCATGCCTGCCGCGGAGAAGCGCAAGACGGTCTGTATCCCTGTCGGCTCCTTGTTCTATGAGGTGGGTCCGGACATCCACCTGGCCGCGGACACGTTCCGCGCGAAGCAACTGCACGACGAGTACACCGAGTCGCCGGAGTACATGGCGCTGCTGCGCGGGGCGCTGTCGATGATGAAGGTGCCGCACATCGACCTGCTCGTCGTCGGGCTGCCCGTCGCGCTGCTGGCACTGAAGAAGGCGGCACTCGAGAAGGCGATGACGGGCAGCCACGAGATTGCGGCGGGACGGACCCTCACGGTCCGCAAGGCACTGGCGGTGGCGCAGCCGCAGGGTGCGCTCGTCCACTACGCGGCCGAGCACGAGAAGATGGCCTCGATCGGCACGGAGCAGAGCCTGGTCATCGACCCGGGATCGAGGACCTTTGACTGGCTGGTCTGCCGCGGCATGCGGCTGGTGCAGAAGCAGTCGCACTCGATCAACCGGGGAATGTCCGATGTGCTGCGGCTGATGGCGGCCGAGATCTCGAAGGACATCGGGACACCCTACCGCGACTACGACGCCATCGACCTCGCCCTGCGGACCGGCAAGGCACCGGTCATCTTCCAAAAACCGTACGACATGAAGCGGCACCTGCCCATCGCCGAGAGCGTTGCACAGCAGGCCGTGTCGACGATGCGCCAGTGGATCGAGACGCCCGAGAGCCTGCAGAACATCATCCTCGTCGGCGGCGGCGCGTTCCTCTTCAAGAAGGCCGTCAAGGCAGCCTTCCCCAAGCACCGGATCCACGAGGTGAAGGAGCCCCTGTACGCGAACGTGAGGGGCTTCCAGCTGGCCGGGCAGAACTACGCGCTGACGTCGCTCGCGACGCCGGCGCCTTCGGATCGTGCACCAGGGGGTGGTGCATGAGTGCGCAGGAACGCGGAGCCCTTCGACCGATCCGGCTGGTGTTCGAGCTCTCGCGCGAGGAGAACCCGCGCCTGTTCGATGAACTGAGCCAGTTTCGGCAGGGGCGAAAGCGGGTGAACCGTCTGCGACTGCTGGCCTACGACGGTCTGCTGGCGCAGCACGGCGTGTTTGCGATGGCTAGCCTGAAGACGCCCGACACGATCGAGGTCCCGAAGCAGCCTGACGTGCAGCAGGCCGCTGCAGTGACGAACGGGCTGTTCCAGCCGGCGATCACGGAATGAAGGCCGGGAAGGCACGGCGCGGTGACGGCGCTGTTGGGGCGTCCGAACTGCCGAAGATGGGACGGTGTGAACGCCTGGTGGTTCTCGAATCCGTCCACGGGCCGCGTCGAAGCCCATCGCAGGAAGAGGCCCGCCGCAGGGGCATCGCTGCCCATGTGCGCTTCGAGTTGCAGGGTCGGCGCGCCACAGCGCCAGGCGACGGGTCGATTCGACGACCGGGCGAGAGGTGCTTCATCGCGATGATGGTCTTCGGGGACGACTGGCAGACCGATGCGCTGCGCGACTTCAGGGACACGGTCCTGAGGCCGCGGCCTTGGGGGCGACGCCTGGTGGCAGCCTACTATGCCGCCGGTCCGCGCCTTTGCAGAGTGCTCCAGCGCTGCCCGCCGTTGCTGTGGATGACCAGGGGCATCCTGGGTTTCGTGGCGCATGGCTGGCGGCGATGGTCGGCGAGGCGGCGACCATGAGGTTCGAACTGATGTGGCCGTGGGTGCTGCTCCTGGCTGTCGCCTTGGCGGTCACGTGGCACCTGGTCCGACGGCACCGCGCACGCGTCGCGGAGCGGCGGGACCGACCGGCCGGGCTGCGGGACGCCGAACTGATCTGCGTGGAGTCGCAGTTCAGGTCGAAGAGCCGCTGGCCCATCGTGGCCCGGGTGGACCGGGCCTATCGGCTGCCGAACGGTCTGGTCGTGCTGGTTGAACTGAAGACGCGGTCGACTGCGGCGGTGAGGGCGTCGGATGTCATCCAGCTCTCGGCGCAGCGGGTGGCCGTGGAGGATGAACTGCGTGTCAAGGTGTCCGACGAGGCGTTCGTGATCTTTCCTGGTCGGCACTCTGCGCCGCCGACCTCACGAGCGGTCCGCTTGATGTCGCGGGAGCAAATCGAAGCCGTTGCAGCGAGGCACCGTCGACTGATCAATGGACTCGATCGCCCGCAGTGGCCCGACAGCGAGCATGTCTGTCACGGCTGTGGGCAGCGAGCGGCCTGCGGCGCCGCTGGCGAGGGCCTGGCGGGTGCGGTCCGGAGGCGCTAGAATGTCCAAAATATTCGACACTTTTTGCGGCCAAGCTGTGGATCTCTCCAACCTGGGCATCATCATCCGCGAGCGGCGCGAGGCGCTGGGACTGACGCAGTCCCGGCTTGCGCAACTGAGCGGGCTTTCGCGGCAGACGCTGGTCGGCCTGGAAGCCGGCGCTCTGAGCGATCTGGGATTCAATCGGGTCGCGCAGGTGCTGGCCGTGCTGGGGCTGGACCTCGATCCGCCCAGCCAGGCCGCGCGCGCTCGGAAGCGGGGCCTGTGGATGGCGGCGAAGAACGCCAGCGTGAGCTACGTCCATGAGGTGCCGCCCGACACGCTCGGCCATGCGCTGGTCAGCGGCAGCGTACCGAAGGCCTACGCGGCCCATCTGACGCACCTGCTCGACGAGGCGCCGGTGCCCCTGGTGGTGATGGCCGTTGAGGAAGCCGCCGCGAATGAGGGCGTCGCCCCCAAGGCTGTGTGGCGCAACGTCGCGAAGCTCGCCAGGTCACTGGCCGTGCACCGGCAGGGCCTGTGGGCGTGATGACAGCGTGATGAAGTCGCTGCCGTCCGGCCCCTGGGAAGTGTTGTTCCAGCGAGCGCTGCGGTTGGTCGACGACATCCAGCGCCATGGGGGACTTGCGGACCCGTTCTGGACCTTCGGAGGCGGAACCGTCCTGATGTTCAGGTTCGGACACCGCCTCAGCAAGGACATCGACATCTTCGTGCCGGACCCGCAGTACCTCGGCTACGTGACGCCTCGACTCAGCGACACGGCGGCATCCCTGACCGAGGAGTACACGGAGATGCCGGGCTCGTTCGTCAAGCTGCAGTTCGAGGAAGGCGAGATCGACTTCGTGGCCGCACCGAACCTCACCGACGTGGCCTGGGAGCGGTGGGAAATCCAGGGGCGGCCAGTGCGCGTCGAGACGGCTGCGGAGGTGATCGCCAAGAAGATGTACCACCGCGGGGACCGTGCGACGGCGCGTGACCTGTTCGACCTCGCCATGGTGGTCGAGCGGGAGCCGGACGCGCTGGCGGCAGCCGCGCCTTTCCTCGTGCGGCACCGGGACAGGTTCCTGGAGCAGATCGGGCAACCCGGGGCAGGATTCGTGGCAACTTTCGAGGCGATCGCTGCGACCGGGTATCAGCCGAGCCTGGAGCACTGCGTAGAGGTTGCCACCGCCTACCTTTCCGCGTTGAAGGACCGATGAGCATCGCGACGTTGCGGGCGACGGGCAGGACCGCGAGAATGTCGTTGCTGACGGTCTCAAGACGTCCCATGCGGACAAGGGGAACAGACGGGGGAACAAGTCAGTTTTCCTCGGCGCTTTTCCCAATGAGATCAACAGCTTAGGTCGCCGTTTTGGATCCCATCAGCCACCCCAGGTAACACCGGGCACAGCCCATCCAGCGGCCCCTCATCGCAAGCTGAGGGGCCGCTGCCGTTGGGGTGCGATACGCAGCCCGGGCGCCCGCTCGGCGGCTGCGGCAGCGGGCCGAAGCGACGGCGACCCGGCAGGGCCTTCGCCATCACCCCAGGCGGCTGCGCAGTGGCGACCCGCGTGTCGACGGTGCCGAGCCATGCAACGGGCGGGTTTTGAGCCCGCCGAGATCGGCCAGGGCCTGCGGCGGCGCGGCGCGCCCCTGGGCGAGGATCCGTGCTGCGCAGGCGCCGCGCAAGCGGCTGAATAGAATGCTTTCAACGTGAGCCCGAACGACGCCTTGCCCGAGCCGGCTGCGCCCGCGCCGCCCGCCGCCCCGCCCGCAACGTCGTCGGCGGCGGCTGCGGCGCCGGCGGGCGCTGCGCCCTCGCGCGTCGCCGTCGTGGCGCTGGCGGCGGCGCTGCTGGCCGGCGCCGGCGGGCTGTACTACGGCTGGAGCGCGCAGCAGCGCGTGGGCCTGCTCGAGCAGGAACTGGTGCGCCGCCAGCAGGCCAGCGATGTCGCCGCCACCGAAGCGCGGGTGCTTGCCGACCGGGCCCAGGACGCCGCGCGCGATGCGCTGGCGCGGGTCAGCCTGCTCGATGCGCGCGTGGCCGAGGCGGCGCTGCAGCGCACGCAGGTCGAGCAACTGCTGCAGAAGCTCGCGCGCTCGCGCGACGACCAGGTGCTCGCCGACGTCGACGTCGCGCTGCGGCTGGCCGTGCGCCACGGCAAGCTGCTTGGCAGCACCGAGCCGGTCATCACCGCGCTGCGCCAGGCCGAGGAGCGGCTGACCCTGATCGACCCGCTGCGCGCGCAGCCCGTGCGCGACGCGCTCGCGCGCGACCTGGTGCGCCTCGGTGATGCGCGCGTGGCCGACGTCGGCCTGCTGGCCGTGCGCGTCGACGAACTGCTGCGCCAGGTCGACGAGCTGCCGATGGTCGCGCTGGCCGACCCGCGCCGGGTGGCCGCGCCCGCGCCGACCGGCGATGCGGCGGCCGAGCCGCTGCCCGAGCCAGAGCCCTTGCCGCCCGACGCCGGCTGGCTGGCCTGGGTCGGCGCGGTCGCGCGCGATGTGGCCTGGCGTGTCTGGGCCGAAGTGCGCGCGCTGTTGCGCGTGACCCGCGTGGACCACCCCGAAGCCCTGCTGCTGACGTCCGAGCAGTCGCATTTTGTTCGCGAAGGGCTGCGGCTGCGGCTGCTCAGCGCCCGCCTGGCGCTGCTCGCGCGCCAGTTCGACCTCGTCCAGACCGACGTCGCCGCCGCCTCGGCGCTGATCGAGCAGCACTTCGACGCCGAGTCGCTGCGCGTGCAGGCCGCGCGCGCCGTGCTGGCCGACATCGCGCGCCAGGCCCGCGCCGGCGAGCTGCCCAACCCCGACGAGACGCTGGCCGCCCTGGCGGCGCTGCCGCGCTGACATGAATCGACCCCCACGCTCGCTGCGCTCGCTGCCCCCCGGGGGGGCGCGTCAATGGCTTCGGGCGGCCGGGCGCCATTGACATGCGCAGCGTCGTCTGGCTGGTGCTGCTGTTCGTTGCCGCGGTGGTGGCCGCGCTCGTGCTCGGGCGCAACGACGGGCTGGTCGGCTTCTACTGGCACGGCTGGCGTGTCGAGACCTCGCTCAACCTGTTCGTCTTCTCGCTGCTGGCCTTCGTCGCCGTGCTGCTGGCGGTGCTGCACGCGCTGGGCGCCCTGCTGAGCCTGCCGACGCGGGCGCGCGAGTGGCGCGCGCTGCGCCACGAGCGCGCGGCGCAGGCGGCGCTGCGCGAGGCGCTGGCCGAGCTGCTCGCCGCGCGCTACACCCGCGCGCACAAGGCCGCGCAGAAGGCGCTGGCCATCGACGCCGGACGTCGCGGCGCCGCCCACGACGACGAGCTGCGCGTGCTCGCGCACCTGCTCTCGGCGATCGGGCTGCACCGCCTGCAGGACCGCCGCCAGCGCGACGAGCAGATGCGCATGGCTTTTGCGCTGCGCCGCAGCGGCGGCCTGCGCGCCGGCGACGAAGGCGCACAACTGCTTGCTGCCGAATGGGCGGTGGAGGACCGCGACGCCACCGCCGCGCTCGACCTGCTGGCCGCGCTGCCGCCCGGCGTGGCGCGACGCACCCAGGCGCTGCGGCTGCGCTTGCAGGCCCAGCGCCTGGCCGGGCAGTCGCTCGAGGCCTTGCGCACGGCGCGCCTGCTGGCCAAGCACCAGGGCTTCTCGACGCTGGCCGCGCGCGGCCTGCTGCGCTCGCTGGCCCTGCAGACGCTCGACGATACGCACGATGTCGACCAGTTGCAGCGGGTCTGGCAGCAGCTCGACAGCGCCGACCAGCAGGACGCCTGCGTCTGCGCCCGCGCGGCGCGGCGCGCCGCCGCGCTGGGCGCGCCGGCGCTGGCGCGCGGCTGGCTCGCGCCGCTGTGGGAGCGGATGTCGGACTTCGGCGCCGACGAGCGCGAGCTGCTGGCGCTGGCCCTGCTGGTCGCCGTCGACGGGCTGGGCAGCGACTGGCTGCCGCGGCTCGAAGCCGCGCAGACCGCGCACGGGCGCGAGCCTGCGGTCGCGGCGGCGGTTGGCATCGCCATGGCCGAGCGCGGCCTGTGGGGCAAGGCCCAGCCGTCGCTGGAGCAGGCGGCGCAGTCGCCCGGGCTCGACCCTGCGGCACGCCGGCGGACCTGGCGCACGCTCGCACGGCTGGCGCGCGCCCAGGGCGACGAAGCGCGCGCCGGCGTCTGCGAGGCGCGGGCCGCGGCCATCGACTGAGCGTCGACCACCGCCCGCGAGCTGCTATACTGCGCGGCTTCGCGGCTGTAGCTCAGTTGGATAGAGTACTTGGCTACGAACCAAGGGGTCGTGGGTTCGAATCCTGCCAGCCGCGCCAGTCAGATCAACGGGTCAGCCTCCACCAGGGGCTGACCCGTTGTGCTTGGTGGGTGCGAGGCCCGGCGCATCTTGACGGCTGCACGGCTCTGCAAAACGCCGGGCCTTCGCGCCGGAGGGCTTTCGCAAACGTGTGCGCCTCGGGCAAAGAAAAAAGCCAGGCGAGGCGCCTGGCTTCTTCGGTATCGGTGGTGGAGACGAGGAGGATCGAACTCCCGACCTTCGCATTGCGAACGCGACGCTCTCCCAGCTGAGCTACGTCCCCGAAAGCCGGCGATTGTAGCGTGTTCACTACCCCCGGCGGGGTGTGCCGCGCGTTGCCGACGCCCGGGGCCCGTGGTAGCTCGGTGCCCTGCAACCCTGCCTGGCCGCGGTCTGACATGCGGGCGCCACATTCGCCCGCCAACATCGCGGCGCGCGAGGCGGCCGCATCGAAGGCGATGCGACGCCGCCTGCGCCATCCTTCCTCGGCACGTTCGATCATCACAGGAGTTCACCCATGATCAACAGGTTCAACATGCGTCAGGTGGCGCTCGGCGCCGCGCTGGCCGTCGCCGCGGGTATCGCGCCGGTGACGTCGGCGTCTGCGCAGGCGGCCCCCCCGGGCCAGACCGGCAGCGTGATCTTCTTCCACCCGGACGGCACCGGCCTCAACCACTGGCAGGCCGCACGCCTGTACTTCCAGGGCGCCGACGGCAGCCTCCACTGGGACCGCCTGCCGCACATGGCCGCCTACCGCGGTCACATGGGCAACCTGATCTCGGGCACCTCGCATGCCGGCGCGACCACGCATGCCTTCGGCTACAAGGTCGACGGCTTCGGCTCGTTCGGCATGGACGGCGACGGCAACGCGAACCCGCCGACCAACCGCGCGATCCGCAGCCTCTCGGGCTTCTCGGGCTCGATCATGCGCGAGGCGGCCAACGCCGGCATGCCGGTGGGCGTCATCAACGACGGCCATATCGGCGAGCCCGGCACCGGCGCCTTCCTGGCCGAAGTCGGCAACCGCGACAACTGGCAGGCGATCGTGCTGCAGATGATCAACGGCCGCCCCGGCATGAACGACGCCGACCCCTGGGTCATCATGGGTGGCGGCGAGGCCGACACCCTGCCCGCCGGCGCGACCACGCTGCACCGCAACGTCAACCAGGAGCGCGGCCAGGCGGTCAACAGCCGCACCAGCCTGCGCACCGACGGCCTGGACCTGCAGGCGGCGTGGAACTCGCGCGGCAGCGGCAACCTGAGCAACGACCCGAACCAGCGCGACGACTACCTCGTCGTGCGCACGCGCGCCGAGTTCGAGCGCCTGCGCGCTGCGCTGCAGGCCGACCGCAACTACGCGCCTCGCGTGCTGGGCCTGTTCGCGTTCCAGGACCTGTTCAACGACCGCAACGAGGAAGACCTGATCGCGCGCGGCTTCGTGCGCGCCGGCATCGCGCCCGGCACGGTCGGTGCAGCGCCGAACAAGAACAGCCGCATCGTGCTGTGGGGTGACCACGACGCGAACCAGCCCGGCTTCAACCCGCCGACCTTCGCCGAGATGACCGAGGTCACCCTCACGATCCTCGAGCGTGCCGCGCAGCGCCAGGCCAACCCGGCCAATCGCCGCTTCTTCCTGGTCGCCGAGCAGGAGTCGATCGACAACTTCGGCAACAACGACAACGCGGTCGGCATGCTGCAGGCCATGCGCGACACCGACGACGCGATCGGCGTGGCGCTGCGCCACCTCGAGCAGAACCGCCGCACGCTGATCATCACCGCGGCCGACAGCGATGCCGGTGGCATGCAGGTGGTGTCGCCGACCGTGGCCGGCATCACGCCCTCGACCAACGTGCTGCCCGCGGGCATGGCGCCCGGCAACGCGGGCACGGCCAATATCAACCCCGCCGCGGGTCAGGCCAACGTGGCGGGTCCGGCCGACGGTGTCGAAGGCCGCGGCACGCCGATGTTCGTCACCGAGCCGGACCAGTTCGGTCAGCGCAAGCAGTTCGGCATCCTGTGGTCGGGCACCGGTGACTACTCGGGCGGCATCCTGACGCGCGCCGCCGGCATGAACGCCGCGCTGCTCAACCGCGGCCCGTTCAGCGAGCGCTTCGACAACACCGACGTCTACCGCATGAAGTACACGACGCTGTTCGGCCGCCTGCTGCCGCAGGCGACGACGCGCGCGCCCAGCCGCTGATCGCGGTTGCGGGGCCGGGCCGCAAAGGCTCGGCCGGCGGCGGAGCATCCGACCCGGCCGGGGCGCCATGGCGCCCCGGCCGCTTTCCTGCTGCCTTGCGGAGCGCGGCCGCGCCCGGGTGCTGCCCGGGCTGTCGTCAGCCCAGCCACTGCCGCAGCAGGCTGTACACCTCGGCGCTCGACAGCAGGTCGAGATGGCTCGTCTCGTGGACCACCGCCTGACAGTCCGGGGCGAAGGCGAGCCGGCGCTCTTCGTCCTCGTGCTGCCCCAGCGCGCTGGCCACCGGCACCAGGCCGTCGCCCAGCAGCCTGGACTTCGGGTTGCCGGCTGGGCCCAGGCTCGCGGCGATGGCAAAGCAGCGGGCCGTATCCGGCAGCCTGACCTGCGCACAGCGGTGCGTGCCGTCGTCACCGGAAGGGGCGCTGACGATGTTGCCCAGCCGCAGGTCGTTGATGCCGGCGCTGCGCAGCTTGGCCAGCCGTGCCAGCGGCGCTGCATACGGCGCGACGCCGAGCAACTGCTCGATACCCTGACCGGCGCGTTCGAGCGGCGCGCCCTGGTGCGGCGTGCCGAGGCAGACCAGGTCGTTGACGCGCGCCGGCCAGCGCAGCCCGGCGCGCTGGATCAGCGCGCCGTGGTGGATGGCGCTGCGCGCGACCAGGCCGCCCATGCTGTGGCCCAGCATGACCAGACGCTCGATCGGCACCGGCCAGGCGTCGTACAGGCGCTCCATCAGGTGCGCCAGGATGCGGCCGTTGGTCGACACGCTCAGGCCGCTGTTGTAGTGCAGATGGACCGGCGTGTAGCCCGCATCGCGCGCCAGCGCCTGCCCGTGGTCATGGCCGGCGCGCTGCCACTGCAGGTCGTTCATGCACAGGCCGTGCAGCAGCACGAGCAGCTTCGGCGTCGCGCCCGGCAGGCGCGTGCGCAGCGCATGACGCTCGAGCACCAGCGGCCGGCCGGCCTGACGAAACGCCATCGCGATCGCCAGCGGGTTGTCGGTGGCTGCCAGGTGGTCGCCCAGCACGCCGTTGAGCGCGGCCACGACCGCTTCGCGCTCCGGGCGGGGTGGCAGCCGCGGGTCGGGGGCGGCCAGCGCGGGCGCCAGCCAGCCCAGCAGGGCCTCGGCGCTGCCGCCGGCGACCTGGCTGACGCCCCGCACCGTGTCGTAGACCAGGCCGGTGATGCCGTGGGTGCGTTCAGACTGCGCCGCGGCGTCACCGAAGCCCGGCTCCCGCGGCAGGCTGGCGATGCGTGCATGCATCGCCTCGACCAGGCTGGCCAGGCCGGCCACCGCGTCGGCGGTCAGGCGCGCGGCGCCGCGCAGGTCGGCGGCTTGCAGGAGCGGTTGCGTCATGGGCCAGTGTGGCACAGGACAGGGCAAGCGTACAGGCGCCGTGGTCGGGGTGGCGTCTGGCGGGACGCCGGGCTGACCGACTGCGCCTGGCCGCGATCACGGCCAGCAAACGGCCATGGCGGTCGCACAGCACGCAGTCGGCGCGCGTGCCGTCGGGCAGATGGACCTATGGCCGAACGGCGTTGGTGGCGAGCACGTCCCAGCCCTGCGCGGCGAGCAGCGCATCGGTCTTCACGCCGGCGCAGGCTGCGTTCGTCATGGCCGCCGACCTGGCATCCGGCAGGCTAACCCAACAGCTGCGCGACCGAGCGCATCGGCACGAACAGGCGGCTCGGCTGGGCCTGCAGCGGCATGAAGCCATAGTGCCGGTAGAACGCGACAGCGTTCTCGTCCTTGGCATCGACCACCACCGCCATCGCGGCGATCGGGTCGGCATGGGCCAGGCTGCGGCGCAAGGCATCGAGCAGCAGATGCTCTCCAAGGCCCTGCCCCTTGGTCGGTTGATCGACGGCCAGCCGGCCCAGCAGCGTGACGGGAAGCTGCAGGTAGCGCGGCAGCTTGCGCGCCAGTTCGTGCGGAAGGTCGGCAAGCGTCAGTACCGACGCCGACAGCGTGCAGTAGCCGAGGACGCGCGTGTCGGGCGGATCGACGGCCACAAAGGGCGCGGCGACGCGCTTGTCGGCGTCTTGCCTTGCCTGCTGCTCGAGGTAGCGGTCGAGCGCTTCCACCCCGCAGCGGAAGGCGGCTCGGTCATGTTGTCGGCCGAGCGGCTCGACCGTGACGCGGGTCAAGTCCACCGGCTATGCGCCGGTGCGTCGGCGATAGGCCTTGGCCGCGCGCTCGAGGCGTGCGTTCGGCTCCGGCGGGTTCAGCAAGGCTTGCACGAAGGCCAACTGCTCCTCGCGCGAGAGGCGGATCGATTCGTGCTCGGCGATCATCCGGCGCGCGGCATCCTGCGCGCTGGCGACGACGAACTCGCTCAACGTGCGGCCGGAGAGCGCCGCCGCTTGCTGCAGCAGGCTCTTCTGCGCCGCGGACACGCGGGCTTCAAGCCGGGCGTCGCGGGAGGTGCCGGGGGTGTTCAGGCGGGCCATCGTCGTTTCCTGGCCGGCACTGCACGGTAGATGTCCGTACGCGACAAGTCCGGCGGCGACGACTGGGGCGCTCTTGAACCGCATCGCTGCGGTTCAGGACTTGCGCCACTTATCGGGACATCTGCACCCGGGACGATCGGTTGGCCTGCCCGGAGGGACTCGAACCCCCGACCTGCTGCTTAGAAGGCAGCTGCTCTATCCGGTTGAGCTACGGGCAGTGCGTGCTGCGCGCCGGCATGGCGCCGGCTGCAGCGGCGGCTGGCGCCGCTGCGGCAGCCGCAGATGCTACCCGCGTTGGCGTCGTCCCGGCGCCTGCGGATGCGGCGCGCGCCACAATAGCGGGTTTGCGGCGGGCCCGGTGCCTGCCGCCTTGATCCAGACCTTGGCGCGCACCGCGCGCCACGACCCGAGGCAGCCCCGATGGCCCAGTATGTCTATACGATGAACCGCGTCAGCAAGATCGTCCCGCCCAAGCGGGAGATCCTCAAGGACATCTCGCTGTCGTTCTTCCCCGGCGCCAAGATCGGTGTGCTCGGCCTCAACGGCTCGGGCAAGAGCACGCTGCTCAAGATCATGGCCGGCGTCGACACCGAGATCGAGGGCGAGGCCGCGCCGATGCCGGGCATCCGCATCGGCTACCTGCCGCAGGAGCCGCAGATGAACCCCGACCAGACCGTGCGCCAGGCGGTGGAAGAGGGCATCGGCGGGGTGCTCGCGGCCAAGCAGCGGCTCGACGAGGTCTACGCCGCCTACGCCGAGCCCGACGCCGATTTCGACGCCCTGGCGACCGAGCAGGCCGAGCTGGAGGCGCTGATCGCGACCGCCGGCAGCGAGAACACCGAGCACCAGCTGGAGGTCGCCGCCGATGCGCTGCGCCTGCCGCCATGGGACGCGCAGATCGGCCAGCTCTCGGGCGGCGAGAAGCGCCGCGTCGCGCTGTGCCGGCTGCTGCTGGCCAAGCCCGACATGCTGCTGCTCGACGAGCCGACCAACCACCTCGATGCCGAGTCGGTCGACTGGCTCGAGCAGTTCTTGAAGCGCTTCCCCGGCACGGTGGTGGCGATCACCCACGACCGCTACTTCCTCGACAACGCCGCCGAGTGGATCCTCGAGCTCGACCGCGGCCGCGGCATCCCGTATCACGGCAACTACAGCGTCTGGCTCGACCAGAAGGAAAAGCGCCTCGAGCTCGAGCAGCGCACCGAGGACGCGCGCACCAAGGCCATGAAGCGCGAGCTCGAATGGGTGCGCAAGAACCCCAAGGGCCGCCAGGTCAAGAGCAAGGCGCGGCTGGCGCGCTTCGAAGAGCTCTCGGACTTCGACTACCAGAAGCGCAACGAGACCAACGAGATCTTCATCCCGGTGGCCGAGCGCCTGGGCCATGAGGTGATCGAGTTCACGGGCGTCAGCAAGAGCTTCGGCGAGCGGCTGCTGATCGACGACCTCAGCTTCAAGGTGCCGGCCGGCGCGATCGTCGGCATCATCGGCCCCAACGGCGCCGGCAAGTCGACGCTGTTTCGCCTGATCCAGGGCCGCGAGCAGCCCGACAGCGGCACGATCAAGGTCGGCCAGACCGTGAAGATGGCCTTCGTCGACCAGAGCCGCGAATCGCTCGAGGGCGACAAGACGGTCTGGGAAGACGTCTCGGGCGGGCTCGACAACATCACGGTCGGCAAGTTCGTGATGCCCAGCCGGGCCTACCTCGGGCGCTTCAACTTCAAGGGCAATGACCAGCAGAAGCTGGTCAAGAACCTCTCGGGCGGCGAGCGTGGCCGCCTGCACCTGGCCAAGACCCTGGCCCAGGGCGGCAACGTGCTGCTGCTCGACGAACCGAGCAACGACCTCGACGTCGAGACGCTGCGCGCGCTCGAAGACGCCCTGCTCGAGTTTGCCGGCTGCGTGCTCGTGATCAGCCACGACCGCTGGTTCCTCGACCGCATCGCGACCCACATCCTGGCCTGCGAGGGCGACAGCCAGTGGGTATTCTTCGACGGCAACTACCAGGAGTACGAGGCCGACAAGCTCAGGCGCCTCGGCGAGGAAGGCGCGCGGCCGCACCGGCTGCGCTTCAGGGCCTTGAAGTGAGCCGGGCCGACGAGCGGCCGCTGCCGCCGCGGGCCTGTCCCGATTCCCGTTGCTGCCGTTACGATAGCAAGGCCCGTCACCACCGCCCTGGAGGATCCTCATGCCCCTGCTGCGCCGCCTGACCGCCGGCTTTGCTGCCGCTGCCCTGCTCAATGCCAGCCTCGTCCACGCCGCACCGCCGGGCCTGATCGGCGCCGAGCAGGTCGCCGCGGCGCAGGCCGCGCCGACGGTGTCGAGCGCGCACGAGCGCCTGCTGGCCCAGCTCGACCGCGCCGAGGTCGCGCAGGCGCTGAGCGAACGCGGCGTCGCGCCCGAACTGGCGCGCGAGCGCGTCGCCGCGCTGACCGACGAGGAGGCGCTGCAGGTCGCGCGCCACATCGACGAGGCGCCCGCCGGCGGCGACGTGCTCGGCACCGTGGTCTTCATCTTCGTGCTGCTGCTGGTCACCGACATCCTCGGGCTGACCCGCATCTTCCCGTTCACCCGCCCGATCCGCTGACCACCGCCGGTGCAGTGCCAGCGTCGCCACCTGCTCGCGCTGGCCGTGGCTGCGCCGGCGCTGTCCGGTTGCGCGTCGCTGGCCGCACTGGGCCCGCCACCGCCGTGGCTGGCCGGGCTGCCCGAGCGCGTCGAGCTCGCCGCCGTGCCCTTCGTCGAGCAGGCGCGCTTTCACTGCGGGCCGGCGGCGCTGGCGATGGTCGCCGGCGCCGCGGGCGTCGAGGTCTCGGCCGACGCGCTCGCCGACTGGGCCTTCCTGCCGGCGCGCGAGGGCGCGCTGCAAGTCGAGATGCTCGCCGCGGCGCGCCGCCAGGGCCTGCTCGCCGTCGTGCTGCCGGGCGAGCTGCGCGCGCTGCTGGTCGAGCTCGCCGCCGGGCACCCGGTGGTCGTGCTGCAGAACCTCGGCCTCGCGATCTCGCCGCGCTGGCACTATGCGGTGGCCATCGGCTACGACGCCGCGGCGCGCGAGCTGCTGCTGCGCAGCGGCGCCGAGCCGCGCCAGCGCATGGCCTGGTTCACCTTCGAGCGGACCTGGGCGCGCGGCGGCCGCTGGGCCTTCGCCGCGCTGCCGCCCGGGCGCTTGCCCGCGACCGCGCGCGAGCCCGAGGCCGTGCAGGCGGCGATCGGCTTCGAGCGGGTGGCGAGCCCGGCGCAGGTCCTGCATGCCTGGACCGCCGTGCATGCGCGCTGGCCCGACAACCTGCCGGCGGCGATCGGGCTGGCCAACGCGCAGGTCGGGCAAGGGCGGCTGGCCGAGGCCGCGCAGGTGCTCGCGCAGGCCGCCGCGCAGCACGACAGCGCTGCGGCCTGGCACAACCTCGCCCAGGTCCACCTGCGGCGCGGCGAGCGCGACGCCGCGGCCGATGCCGCGCGCCGCGCCCTGGCCGCGGCCGACCGCGGCGGGGCCGATGCCCGCTGGCGGGACGCTGCCTTGGCCGTGCTGCGCGAGGCCACGCGCTGAGCCCTGCCCGGCGTGGGTGGGGTGCCGGGTCTACGCGGTCTCGTCGCGGCAAGCCTGCGCGAGCCAGTCGGCGTAGTCGGGCGCGACATGCTCGGGCACGATGGCAACGAGCTGCGGCAGCGCGTACGAGTGCAGCGCGCGGATCGTCGCCTCGACCTCGTCGCGGCGCGCCGCGACGGTCTTGACGACCAGCCGCACCTCGGGCTCGTGCTCGACGCGGCCACCCCAGCGGTAGACGCTGTCGATCGCCGAGCACTGCACGCAGGCGGCGAGGCGGCGCTCGACCAGCGCGCGCGCGATGCGCGTGGCCTCGTCGCGCGTCGCGGTGGTGGTGACGACGACCAGCGCGGTCGCCGCGGCGTCCGCCTGCGGCGCGCCGGAGCGGGCGCCTGCCGGGTCGCGCCCGAGGTCGCGCTCGATGTTGCGCACGAGGTAGTGCATCGTCTGCCCGCCCTCGACGAACGGGCGCCAGAGCGTGAAGCCGGCCTTGGCGTAGGCCCGCCGCGCGCGGGTATGGGCCTCGGCCGTTGCCAGCCCGATCGTGCGCACGCCAGCGGCGCGCAGCCGCTCGGCCAGCAGCTCGAGCGCCTGCGGCCCGACGCCGCGGCCCGGCGCGCCAGCCTCGCCGATCAGCAGGTCGATGTCGACGAGGTCGGCCGGCAGGTCGCTCAGCCCGGCGGCCCGCAGCTCCTCTGGCGTCGGCACCTGCCAGACGAGGTAGCCGACCGGCTCGCCGTCGGCGGCGATCAGCGCGCTGTCGCGCGGGTCGTGGCGCGCGATCGCGGCCTCGGCCGCGTCGGCCGGGCCCCACCAGCGCTCGACCTCGGGTTCGCGCAGCCAGGCGCCGACGCGGGCCAGGTCGGTGGCCGCGTCGAACGGCAGCAGGCGCACGTGCGGCATCGGGTGGTGGCGCCGCGGGTGGCTCAGTACGCCAGCCCCATCGCCTCGCGCACGTCGCGCATCGTGCGCTTGGCGACCGCGCGCGCGCGCTCGGTGCCGACTTCGACGATCCAGTGCACCTGCTTGGGGTTGGCGAGGTAGGCCTCGGCGCGCTCGTGCCAGGGCTGTTGCTCGCGCACGATGGCGTCGACCACCGGCTGCTTGCAGTCGAGGCAGCCGATGCCCGCGCGCGTGCAGCCGTCGACGACCCAGTCGCGGGTCGCGGCGTCGCTGTAGAGCTTGTGGAACTGCCAGACCGGGCAGCGCTCGGGGTCGCCCGGGTCGCTGCGGCGCACGCGCGCCGGGTCGGTGACCATGCCCTTGACCTTCTTCTCGACGACCGCCGGCGCGTCGCGCATCAGGATCGCGTTGCCGTAGCTCTTGCTCATCTTGCTGCCGTCGAGCCCGGGCAGGCGCAGGACCTCGGTGTGCAGGGCCTGCGGCTCGGGCAGGATCGTGCGGCCGCTGCCGCGCAGGTGGCCCAGCAGCAGTTCGGTGTCGTCCTCGGCCCAGCCCTCGACGCCGGCAGCGGCGCGGCGGACCACGGCCTCGCCCCTGGCCAGCGCATCGGCCGCGCCGGTCTCGCCGTAGATCTTGCGCTGCTTGTCGAAGTGGCGCGCGTCGTCCTTGCCGAGGCGGGCCAGCGCCGCGGCGACCTTGGCTTCGAAGCCGGGCACGCGGCCGTAGAGGTGGTTGAAGCGGCGCGCGACTTCGCGCGTGAGCTCGACATGCGAGGCCTGGTCCTCGCCGACGGGCACCCAGGCGGCCTTGTAGATCAGGATGTCGGCCGCCTGCAGCAGCGGGTAGCCGAGGAAGCCGTAGGTCGCGAGGTCGCGGTCCTTGAGCTTGTCGATCTGGTCCTTGTAGGTCGGCACGCGCTCGAGCCAGCCCAGCGGCGTGCCCATGGCCAGCAGCGTGAACAGCTCGGCGTGCTCGGGCAGGCGGCTCTGGACGAAGATCGTGCAGCGCTCGGGGTCGAGCCCGGCGGCGATCCAGTCGACGACCATGTCGTAGACATGCCGCTCGAGCACGTCGCGCTCGGTGTAGTGGGTGGTCAGCGCGTGCCAGTCGGCGACGAAGTAATGGCAGTCGTAGTCGTCCTGCAGCCGCACCCAGTTCTTCAGCGCGCCGTGGTAGTGGCCCAGGTGCAGCGCGCCGGTCGGGCGCATGCCCGAGAGCACGCGCGCGCGCGCGGCGGGAGGGGGCAGGGGGGCATCGGCGGTCATGGCGGGGCGGCGGCTGGGCAAGCCGACGATTGTAGGCAGCCGCGCCGGGCCTGCCGCGGGCCTGGCGAGCGAGCGCCTACACTGCGCGCCGCATGAAACGGATCGTCGTCCTCGCCTCGGGTCGCGGCTCGAACCTGCAGGCCGTGCTGGATGCGGCGGCGGCCGAGGGCTGGGCCGCGCGGGTGGTCGCCGTGCTCAGCGACCGCCCGGGCGCCGGCGCGCTGGCCATCGCCCGCGCGCACGGCGCGCAGGCGCTGCTCGTCGATCGCAAGGCGCACGCCAGCCGCGCCGGCTTCGACGCCGCGCTGGCTGCCGCGGTCGACGCGCTGGCCCCCGACCTGGTCGTGCTGGCCGGCTTCATGCACATCCTCGACGCCGGCTTCGTGCAGCGCCACGCCGGGCGCATGCTCAACGTCCACCCGTCGCTGCTGCCGGCCTTTCCCGGGCTGCATACGCACCGCCGCGCGCTCGCCGCTGGCTGCAAGCTCGCCGGCGCGACGGTGCACTTTGTCACCCCCGAGCTCGACGCCGGCCCGATCGTGATCCAGGCCGCGGTGCCGGTGCGGGCCGACGACACCGAGGCCACGCTGGCTGCGCGCGTGCTCGGCAAGGAGCACGCGATCTACCCGCGCGCGGTGCGCTGGTTCGTCGACGACGAACTGCGCATCGAGCAGGGCATCGTGCGCCACCGGCGCGGCGAGCCGCAATGGCTGTTCTGACACCCGGCGGCTGCCGCTGGCCCCCGCGCCGTGCACCCCGCCGCGCTGCTTGACCTGGCCGCCGACCTGCTCGGCGAGCTGCTGAGGTTCCAGGCCCCGGCCGACGCCGTCGTCGCCGCCTTCTTCCGGCGCCACCGCCAGCTCGGCGCGCGCGAGCGCCACGCGCTGGCCGAGACGGCGTACGCCGTGCTGCGCGAGCGGCTGCTGCTGGAGCACCTGGCGCGGTCCGACGCCGACGGCGGCGCCCCGGCGACGCTGCCGCAGCGGCTGGCCGCGCTGGCCTGGCGCGGTGACCAGGCGCTGCTCGCGCGCGCGCTCGGCGAAGGCGCGCAGGCCTGGCGCGCGCGCGTGCTGGCCTGCGACCGCAGCGGTCTGCCGGCGGCGCTGCGCCACGGCCTGCCCGACTGGATCGCGCAGCCGCTCGCGCAGCAGCTCGGCGAGGCCGGGCTGGCCGCGCTCGCCGCCGCGCTGCTGCAGCCGGCGCCGCTGGACCTGCGTGTCAACCTGCTGCGGGCGCGCCGCGACGCGGTGCAGGCGGCGCTCGCCGCCGAGGGTGTCGAGTCCGCGCCGACGCCGTATTCGCCGTGGGGCCTGCGCGTGGCCGGCAAGCCGGCGCTGCAGCACAGCGCGCCGTACCTGCGCGGCGACTTCGAGGTCCAGGACGAGGGCAGCCAGTTGCTCGCGCTGCTGACCGGTGCACGGCGTGGCGAGACGGTGGTCGACTTCTGTGCTGGCGCCGGCGGCAAGACGCTGGCGCTGGGCGCGATGATGCGCAACACCGGCCGGCTCTACGCGTTCGATGTCGGCGCCGCGCGGCTGGCCGCGCTGGCGCCGCGGCTGCAGCGCGCCGGGCTGGCCAACGTCTACCCGATGGCGCTGGCCCACGAGCGCGACGAGCGCGTGCAGCGCCTCACCAGCAAGGTTGACCGCGTGCTGGTCGATGCGCCGTGCTCGGGCCTGGGCACGCTGCGCCGCAGTCCCGACCTGAAGTGGCGTCAGTCGGCGCAGGGCGTGCGCGAGCTGGCCGCGAAGCAGGCCGCGATCCTGGCCGCCGCGTCAGCGCTGGTGCGCCCCGGCGGGCGGCTGGTCTACGCCACTTGCAGCCTGTTGCCGGCCGAGAACGACGAGGTCGCCGCCGGGTTCGGCCGCGAGCGCCCCGACTTCAGGCCGCTGCCCGTGGCCGAGGCGCTGCGCGCCGGCGGCGTCGCCGAGGCCGAGGCGCTGGTCGACGGTGACGCGCTGCGGCTGTGGCCGCAGCGCCACGGCTGCGACGGCTACTACGCGGCGCTCTGGCAGCGGCGCTGAGCGCGCCGGCGGGGCGTGGCCGTGGGTCTGCGGCGGCCCGCTCGGGTATTTCCGGGGCTGGGCGAGGGGCCTGCGCCTAAAATCGCTGCTTTTGGCCTGCACCGCCGGCCAGACCGGGGACAACCCACCGCATGAACGAGCTCTCGCTGACTTCCGACGCGCTGCTGCACTGGCTGGCCCACGGCCTGCTCGATGCCGCGTGGTGGCAGATCGCCCTCTACGCGCTGGTCATGACGCATGTCACGATCGTCTCGGTGACGGTCTTCCTGCACCGCGCGCAGGCCCACCGCGCGCTCGACCTGCACCCGCTGCCGGCGCATTTCTTCCGCTTCTGGCTGTGGCTGACCACCGGCATGGTCACCCGCCACTGGGTCGCGATCCACCGCAAGCACCACGCCAAGTGCGAGACCCCCGAGGACCCGCACAGCCCGCAGACGCGCGGCATCCGCACCGTGCTGCTACGCGGCGCCGAGCTCTACCGTGCCGAGGCCCGGGTCGAGCAGACGCTGGCCAAGTACGGCCACGGCACGCCCGACGACTGGCTCGAGCGGCGCATCTACTCGCGCCTGGTCTGGCAGGGCGTCGGGCTGATGCTGGTCGTCAACGTCCTGTTGTTCGGCGCCATCGGCCTGACCGTCTGGGCCGTGCAGATGCTGTGGATCCCGCTCACCGCCGCCGGCATCGTCAACGGCATCGGCCACTACTGGGGCTATCGCAACTTCGAGGCGCCTGATGCCAGCACCAACATCGTGCCCTGGGGCATCGTGATCGGCGGCGAGGAACTGCACAACAACCACCACACCTACCCGACCTCGGCCAAGCTGTCGGTCAAGCCCTACGAGTTCGACATCGGCTGGGCCTACATCCGCGCCTTGCAGGCGCTGGGCCTGGCCAGCGTGCGCAAGACGCCGCCGAAGCTCGCGCTGGGGCCGCTGAAGCCGCAGGCCGACGGCCACACGCTCGAAGCCCTGATCGCCAACCGCTACGAGGTCATGGCGCGCTACGCGGTCGAACTGCGCCGCGCCTGCGCCGCCGAGATCGAACGCCTGAAGGCGCAGGGCGCGCACGACAGCCCGCGCTGGACGGAGCTGCGGCTGGCCAGGCGCTGGCTGCACCGCGACGAAGACCGCATCCCGGCCGGCGTGCGGCCGCAATTGGCGGCCGCGCTGCGCGCCTCGCCCTCGCTGGCCAAGCTGGTCGCGATGCGCGAGGAGCTGCGCGCGCTGTGGACGCGGCGCAACGTCTCGGCCGAGCAACTGGTGGCCGACCTGCAGGCCTGGTGCCGCGAGGCCGAGGCCAGCGGCATCGCCGCGCTGCGCGAGTTTTCGCTGAAGCTGCGCGCGGCAGTGCCGACAGCGGCCTGAGCGCGGCCCCTGCGCGGGCAGCGGCAGCCGCGCCGGTTGCGGCTTCGCGTCCCCCCGCCCACCGTCGCCTTCGCGCAAACCAAGCAGAAGGGCCCGCGATCGCGGGCCCTTTGTGCCTCTCGACCCGGCGACCGTCCGGGTCCCGGCTGTGGTGGCCGTCGAGCACGGCCCGCACGCGCGCTCTGCGCGCCGCGCGTGTCACTTCAGCTTGGTTTCCTTGTACAGCACGTGCTTGCGCGCCTTCGGGTCGAACTTCATGAATTCGAGCTTCTCGGGCGTGGTCTTCTTGTTCTTGCTGGTCGTGTAGAAGTGACCGGTGCCGGCCGTCGATTCCAGCTTGATCTTGTCGCGTCCGCCTTTGGTGGCCATGTCGATCTCCTGTCAGGGGGTGGCGAAACGATCAGAGCCCGCCCTTGGCGCGCAGGTCGGCGACGACCTGGTCGATGCCGACCTTGTCGATCAGCCGCAGCGCGGCATTGGTGATGCGCAGCCGCACCCAGCGGTTCTCGCTCTCGACCCAGAAGCGACGGTAGTGCAGGTTCGGTAGGAACCGGCGCTTGGTCTTGTTGTTGGCGTGGGACACGTGGTTCCCGACCATCGGGCGCTTGCCCGTGACTTGACAGACGCGTGCCATGACGCTACCCCGCGTGAATTCAGCAAAGCCTGAGATTGTAGCAGCCCGCGCAGGGCCCGCCGAAAGCCCGCCGTGGTCGTTCAGCCCGGCTGCTGCTCGAGGTAGCGCTGGGCGTCGAGCGCGGCCATGCAGCCGGTGCCGGCGCTGGTGATCGCCTGGCGGTAGACATGGTCCTGCACGTCGCCGGCGGCGAACACGCCGGGCACGCTGGTCATCGTCGCCAGGCCTTCGGCGCCGCCGCGGGTCAGGATATAGCCGTCCTTCATCTCGAGCTGGCCCTTGAAGATCTCGGTGTTCGGGCTGTGGCCGATCGCGATGAAGCAGCCCTCGAGCGCGAGGTCGCGGCGGCTGCCGTCCTGCGTCGATTGCAGCCGCACGCCGGTGACGCCGCTGGCGTCGCCGAGCACTTCGGCCAGCGTCTGGAACAGGTGCAGCTCGATCTTGCCGGCAGCGACCTTGGCCATCAGCTTGTCGACCATGATCGGCTCGGCGCGGAACTTGTCGCGGCGGTGGATCAGGTGCACCTTGGTCGCGATGTTGCTGAGGTACAGCGCCTCCTCGACCGCGGTGTTGCCGCCGCCGACGACGCAGACCGGCTTGTCGCGGTAGAAGAAGCCGTCGCAGGTCGCGCAGCCGCTGACGCCGCGGCCCATGAACGCCTGCTCGCTGGGCAGGCCCAGGTACTTCGCGCTGGCGCCGGTGGCCACGATCAGCGCGTCGCAGGTGTAGTGGCCGCTGTCGCCCTGCAGCCGCAACGGCCGCACCGAGAGGTCGACCGCCTGGATGTGGTCGAAGACGATGCGCGTGTCGAAGCGCTCGGCGTGCTGCTGGAAGCGCTGCATCAGCTCGGGGCCCTGCACGCCGGCGGCGTCGGCCGGCCAGTTGTCGACGTCGGTGGTCGTCATCAGTTGGCCGCCCTGCGCCATGCCGGTGATCAGCAGCGGCTGCAGGTTGGCGCGCGCGGCGTAGACCGCGGCGGTGTAGCCGGCTGGGCCGGAGCCGAGGATCAGGACGCGGGCGTGGGTGTCGGGGGTGCTGCTCATGGGCGGTTCCAGGGGACGCTGCGGTCGGTGGGACGGGCGGGGAAAGTGTCGCGCTTAACTGACGATCTTGCCCTGTCGTGGCCGGACCCGCGGGTGTCGGGGGTCACAGACTGCAAAATCGCGAAATTCTAGGCATCTGCCGCATCTTTCGATCGCGTGCGCCCAGGGCGGTCGGTGGGCGCGGCAGGTCGCGGTGCGGCGGTCGCTACACAACGAAAGGGAACGCCGATGTCGATGCTGTCGAACCTGGACCTGATCCGCCGCGTGCCGCTGTTCTCGATGCTGACCGCCGAGCAGGCCAAGGTCATCGCCGACAGCGTCGTCAAGCGCCGCCTGCGCCGCGGCGAGGTCGTCGTCGAGCAGGGCCACAAGAGCCACGCGCTCTACATCCTGCTCAACGGCCGCGCGCGCGTGCTGACCGCCGACGCGCGCGGGCGCGAGGTCATCCTGGCCGTGTTGCAGGCCGGCGATTACGTCGGCGAGATGAGCCTGATCGACGGCGAGGCGCATTCGGCGACGGTGCGCGCCGAGGTCCAGACCGACCTGCTGGTGCTCGGCCGCGCCGAGTTCGCGCGCTGCCTGCCCGAGCCGACCAGCCTGGCCTACGCGATCCTGCGCGGGCTGGTCGCGCGCCTGCGCGCGGCCGACCGCCAGATCGAGTCGCTCGCGCTGCTCGACGTCTACGGCCGCGTCGCGCGCGCGTTGCTCGACATGGCCGAGGACGACAAGGGCCAGTTGATCATCCGCAGCAAGGTCTCGCGCCAGGACCTGGCCAAGGTTGTCGGGGCCTCGCGCGAGATGGTCAGCCGGGTCATGAAGGACCTCGAGGAGCGCGGCCACATCGAGACCCAGGACAACGGCTGGGTCGTCGTCAAGGAGCGCCTGCCGCGCGACTGACGGGCTGCGGCGCCCGCGGTTCGGCGCCACAATCCCTGGCATGACATTTCCGTTGGGATCGCTGCAGGCCGAGGCCGGCGCTGCGGTGCCGCGCGGCAAGGCCCGTGGCCGGGCGGCAGCGCCCGCGCCAGCGGGCCGCCGCCGGCTGCCGCGCAGCCTGTGGCTGTCGCTGGCCGCGCTGGCCTGGCTGCTGGGCGTGGTCGCGCTGGCCAGCTACCACGGCGGCGACGCCGCGTTCACGACCTCGGGCGACGGCGAGCCGCTGCGCAACGCGGTCGGCCGCGCCGGCGCCTGGGCGGCCGATGTCGCGCTGTGGCTGTTCGGCTGGTCGGTCTGGTGGCTGCCGCTGGTCGCTGCGCGCGCGTGGCTGGGCGCGCTGGCCGGGGCGCTGCGCCCCTCGGGTGCGGCCGCGGTGGGCGCGGCCGAGGCGCCGCCCGCGCCGCCCGTGCCGTGGGCCTCGGCGCGCTGGGTCTGGGCCGGCCTGCTGCTGCTGATGGCTGCGAGCACCGTGCTCGAGTGGACCCGGCTCTACCACTGGCAGGCCGGGCTGCCCGGCGAAGCCGGCGGCGTGCTCGGCGCGGCGCTGGGTGCGCTGGCGATGCACTGGCTGGGCTTCGTCGGCTCGGGCGTCACGGCGATCGCGCTGCTGCTGCTGGGCAGTGCGCTGGCGCTGCGTTTCTCGTGGTTCCGCCTGGCCGAGGCAGTGGGCGCGGCGATCGAGGGCCTGCGCGAACGCCGCGCCGAGCGCCGCGAGCGCGACGAGGACCTGCGCCTGGGCGAGGCCGCGCTGCGCGAGCGCGAGCAGACGCTCGAGGCCGCGCACGAGCCGCTCGCCGCGCACGAGCCGCTGGTCATCGCGCCGGTGCAGGTCGCGGTGCCGCCCTCGACCCGCGTGGCCAAGGAGAGCCAGCGCCCGCTGTTCACCGAGATGCCCGACACCCGGCTGCCGCAGGTCGAGCTGCTCGACGCCGCGCCGCCGCGCCAGGAGTCGGTCTCGGCCGAGTCGATCGAGATGACCAGCCGCTTGATCGAGAAGAAGCTGCGCGACTTCGGCGTCGAGGTCCGCGTGGTCGCCGCGGCGCCGGGGCCGGTGATCACGCGCTACGAGATCGAGCCGGCCACCGGTGTCAAGGGCGCGCAGGTCGTCGGCCTGGCCAAGGACCTCGCGCGCTCGCTGAGCCTGGTCAGCATCCGCGTCGTCGAGACGATCCCCGGCAAGACGACGATGGCGCTCGAGCTGCCCAACGCGCGCCGGCAGACGATCCGCCTGGCCGAGATCCTCGGCTCGCAGGCCTATGCCGATGCGGCCTCGCAGCTCACGCTGGGCCTGGGCAAGGACATCGTCGGCGCGCCGGTGGTCGCCGACCTCGCGAAGATGCCGCACTGCCTGGTCGCCGGCACCACCGGCGCGGGCAAGTCGGTGGGCATCAACGCGATGATCCTCAGCCTGCTCTACAAGGCCGAGGCGCGCGACGTGCGGCTGATCCTGATCGACCCGAAGATGCTCGAGCTCAGCGTCTACGAGGCCATCCCGCACCTGCTGTGCCCGGTGGTCACCGACATGAAGCAGGCGGCCAACGCGCTCACCTGGTGCGTCGGCGAGATGGAGCGGCGCTACAGGCTGATGAGCAAGCTCGGCGTGCGCAACCTCGCCGGCTACAACCGCAAGATCGCCGACGCCACTGAGCGCGGCCAGTCGCTGCCCAACCCGTTCAGCCTGAGCCCCGAGCAGCCCGAGCCGCTCGAGCGGCTGCCGCACATCGTCGTCGTCATCGACGAGCTGGCCGACCTGATGATGGTCGTCGGCAAGAAGATCGAGGAGCTGATCGCGCGCCTGGCGCAGAAGGCGCGCGCCTCGGGCATCCACCTGGTCCTGGCCACCCAGCGGCCCAGCGTCGACGTCATCACCGGGCTGATCAAGGCCAACATCCCGACGCGCATCGCGTTCCAGGTGGCGAGCAAGATCGACAGCCGCACGATCCTCGACCAGATGGGCGCCGAGGCCCTGCTCGGCCAGGGCGACATGCTCCACCTCAGCTCGGGCACCGGGCTGCCGGTGCGCGTGCACGGCGCCTTCGTCGGCGACGACGAGGTGCACCGCGTCGTCGAGTACCTCAGGAGCCAGGGTGCGCCGAACTACGTCGAGGGCCTGCTCGAGGGCGGCGTGCTCGACGACGAGGGCGGCGCGGGGGCCGCGGCCGGGGCCGACGGCGCCGGCGAGTCCGACCCGATGTACGACCAGGCGGTGGCCATCGTGCTGCAGCACAAGCGGGCGTCGATCTCGCTGGTCCAGCGCCACCTGCGCATCGGTTACAACCGCGCCGCGCGGCTGCTGGAACAAATGGAGCAGTCCGGCCTCGTATCGCCGATGGCCAGCAACGGCAACCGCGAGATCCTGGTGCCCAGGCGAGACGAATGAAGACCACCGGTGTGCAAAGACGAGGGTTGATGCTGGCCGCGGCGCTGGCCTGGCTGCCGGTGGCCGGCGCGCGGGCCGCGGCGGCGGCCGACCCGGTGGCGGCGCTGCGCAGCTTCGTGCGCGACGTGCAGAGCGGGCGCGCCGAGTTCACGCAGACCGTGGTCTCGCCCGACGGCCGGCGCAGCCGCCAGTCGAGCGGGCGCTTCGAGTTCGTGCGGCCCGACCGCTTCCGCTTCGCTTACCAGCAGCCGTTCGAGCAGCTCATCGTCGCCGACGGCCGCCGCGTCTGGATCCACGACCCCGACTTGCAGCAAGTCACCGTGCGGCCGCTGACCCAGGCCCTGGGCGCCACACCGGCGGCGCTGCTGACCGGCGCCGACCTCGAGCGCGACTTCGAGCTGTCTGCGCTGCCCGCGCGCGAGGGCCTGGCCTGGGTCCAGGCCCGCCCGCGGCAGCGCGACGGCGGCTTCGAGCTGCTGCGCGTGGGCTTTGCCGGGCGCGAACTGGCCGCGGTCGAGATCGTCGACGGCTTCGGCCAGACCACGCTGCTGCGCTTTGCGCGCTTCGAGGCCGGCGTCGCGCTGCCGCCCGAGACCTTCCGCTTCACGCCGCCGCCGGGCACGGCGCTGCTCGAGCCGTGACCGGCAGCAGCGGCGGCCCGGCCAGTGCGTCGCTGTTCGACGCGCTGCCGGTGGCCGCGCCGGCGGCTTGCGCGGCGCCGTCGACCGACGCGCCGCTGGCCGAGCGCATGCGCCCGCGCACGCTCGACGAGGTCGTCGGCCAGGCGCACCTGATCGGCCCCGGGCGGCCGCTGCGCGTGGCCTTCGAGCGCGGCCAGCTGCACTCGATGATCCTGTGGGGCCCGCCGGGCGTCGGCAAGACCACGCTGGCGCGGCTGCTCGCCGACGTCGCCGGCGCCGAGTTCATCGTCATCTCGGCGGTGCTCGGCGGCGTCAAGGACATCCGCGACGCCGTCGAGCGCGCGCAGGCCGCGCGTGCGGCGGGCCGGCGCGGCATCGTCTTCGTCGACGAGGTGCACCGCTTCAACAAGGCCCAGCAGGACGCCTTCCTGCCGCATGTCGAGTCGGGCCTGTTCACCTTCGTCGGCGCGACCACCGAGAACCCCTCGTTCGAGGTCAACTCGGCACTGCTGTCGCGGGCCACCGTGCATGTGCTGCAGCCGCTGTCGACCGACGAACTCGGCCACCTGCTCGTGCGCGCCCAGGCGCTGCTGCAAGGGCCCGCACTGACCGCCGCGGCGCGCGAGCGGCTGCTGGCCTGGGCCGACGGCGACGCGCGCCGGCTGCTCAACGCCTACGACAACCTCGCGCGCGCCGCGGCCGACCGGCCCGGCGACGCGCTCGACGAGGCCGCGCTCGAGGCCGCGCTCGGCGCGCTGCTGCGCCGCTACGACAAGGCCGGCGACCTGTACTACGACACGATCTCGGCGCTGCACAAGGCCGTGCGCGGCAGCGACCCCGACGCCGCGCTGTACTGGCTCGCGCGCATGCTCGACGGCGGCGTCGACCCGCGCTACGTCGCGCGGCGCATGCTGCGCATGGCCAGCGAGGACATCGGCCTGGCCGACCCGCGCGCGCTGCGCATGGCGCTCGACGCCACCGAGGTCTACGAGCGGCTGGGCTCGCCCGAGGGCGAACTGGCACTGGCGCAGGCCGTGGTCTACCTCGCGGTCGCACCGAAGTCCAACGCCGTCTACCGCGCCTGGGGCGAGGTGCGCGCCTTCGTGCAGCGCGACGGCACGCGGCCGGTGCCGCTGCGGCTGCGCAACGCGCCGACTGCGCTGACGAAGGACCTCGGCCACGGCCAGGGCTACCGCTACGCGCACGACGAGCCCGGCGGCTTTGCCGCCGGCGAGCGCTACCTGCCCGACGACCTGCCCGACCTGCGCTTCTACGTCCCGCTGCCGTACGGCCTCGAGCAGCGCATCGCCGAGCGCCTGGCGGCGCTGCGCGCGGCGCGACCCGCAGACGACCCGCCGGCGCGCTGAGCTGTCGCCTGCGTCGCAGCCAGCCCGGGTTTGGCCACAATGGCGGCATGAGCCGTATCCGCCAGGCCATCACCTCCGAGCTGCGGCGCTGGATCGCCGAGCAGGCCGAGGCCGGCCAGCCGCCCGCGGCGGTGCTGGCCGCGCTGCGCGCCAGCGGCTGGCAGGACGAGGTCGCCGCCGACGCGCTCGCGCAGGCCCTCGAGCCGGCGGCGGCCACCGCCGGCGACGCCGGCCGGCGCAGCGCGGTGCCCGAGCCGGTGCTCGACGCCGCGCCGGCCTGCGTGCGCGCCGCCGACCGCGACGTGCGGGTGCTGCTGCAGATGCGGCTGCCGCGCGTTGTCGTCTTCGGCGGCCTGCTGTCCGACGACGAATGCGAGCGCCTCGTCGCCGCCGCGCGGCCGCGGCTGGCGCGCTCCGAGACCGTGCAGCAGGCCACCGGCGGCAGCCAGGTGCATGCCACGCGCACCAGCCGCGGCATGTTCTTCCTGCGCGAGGAGGACGAACTGGTCGCGCGCATCGAGCGGCGCATCGCTGCGCTGCTGCGCTGGCCGCTGGCGCGCGGCGAGGGCCTGCAGGTGCTGCACTACGCGCCCGGCGCGCGCTACGAGCCGCACCACGACTACTTCGACCCCGCGCAGCCGGGCACGGCGCGCATCGTCGAGCGCGGCGGGCAGCGCGTGGCCACCGTCGTGATGTACCTCAACACCCCGCAGCGCGGCGGCGCGACGACCTTCCCCGAGGTCGGCCTCGAAGTCGGCGCGGTCAGGGGCAACGCCGTGTTTTTCAGCTACGACCGCCCCGACCCGGCCACCCTCAGCCTGCACGCCGGCGCGCCGGTGCTCGAGGGCGAGAAGTGGGTCGCCACCAAGTGGCTGCGCGAGCACGAGTTCGGCTGAAGCCGCCATTGCCCAGCCCGAACGAACCCCGCGGATGAGGGGGGTGCGGCACGGCCCGGCGCTGCGTCACGCCACTGACATGCCCGGCATGCAGCATCCGGGCAACTCCATCACGAAGAAGCTGCCATGAAGCGTCTGGTCCCGTTGGCTGCCGCCGCAGCCCTCGCTGCCCTGCTGCCGGTAGCGGCGCACGCCACCTCGCTGCTCGACGGCGCCCGTCTGGCCTGGACGCAGACGCATGGCGGCAGCTTCCAGTCCGAGATCGTGACCTTCGAGAGCGCCAGCCGCACGCTGTGGGTCTCGGGGCCCGGTGGCATCGACGTGCTCAGCGCGCTCACCGGCAGCCGCGTGAGCTTCATCGACACCACGGCCTGGGGCGGCCTCAACAGCGTGGCGATCCATGGCGGCATCGCCGCGCTGGCCTTCGAGAATTCGACCGACCGCCGCAACCCCGGCCAGGTCGTGCTGTTCGACACGGGCACGCGCGCGCTGCTGGCCGGCAGCAGCCCGATCGCCGTCGGTGCGCTGCCCGACATGCTGACCTTCACCCCCGACGGCCGCCGGCTGCTGGTTGCCAACGAGGGCACGCCCAACGCGCGCTCCGATCAGCCCTACGGCCTGCCCGATCCGGTCGGCAGCCTCAGCATCATCGACATGGCCACGCGCAGCGTGGTCGCGACGCCGACCTTCACCCACCTGACCCCGCAAGCCAGCAACCGGGGCACGAACACCCGCCAGCCCGGCATGGACTGGGAGCCCGAGTACATCGCCGTCACGCCCGACGGCCGCCGCGCCTTCGTCGCGCTGCAGGAGAACAACGCGCTGGGCGTCATCGACTTGCAGACCCTCGCCGCGACGCGCCTGATCGGCCTGGGCAGCCAGGACTTCAACCTGCCCGGCAACGAGATCGACCCGCGCGACGACGGCGCGGTGTCGTTCGTCAACGTGCCGGTGCGCGGCCTGTACATGCCCGATGCGATCGCGACCTACACCGTCGGCGGCCGCAACTACGTCGTGCTGGCCAACGAGGGCGACTTCCGCGAGGACAACGCCGACCGCACGACGATAGGCGGCACCAGCGTGCAGTCGCGGCTGCGCGTGACCACCGACGGCAGCTTCGCCGCTGGCACGCGCTCGTTCTCGATCCGCGACGAGGACGGCCATGTCGTCTTCGACAGCGGCTCGGCGCTAGACCGCATCGCGCACGCCGCCGGCCTCTACGACGACGGCCGCAGCCGCGACCGCGGCGTCGAGCCCGAGGGCGTCGCGCTGCTCGAGATGCAGGGCCGTATGTACGCCTTCATCGGCCTGGAGCGCGCGACCCGCGGCGCGACCGCGGTGTTCGACATCACCGACCCGAGCGCGGCGAGCTTCGTGCGCCTGCTCGTCACCGACGGCGGCGGCGGCACCGCGACGCTGCTGCGCCCCGAGGGTCTCGTCGCCTTCGAGATGGACGGCTGGTACTACCTGGCGGTGGCCAACGAGGGCATCGGCGGGGCCAACCCGCAGGCCGGCACCGCGCTGTTCGCGCTCGCGCCGGTGCCCGAGCCCGAGGCCTGGGCGATGCTGGCCGTCGGGCTGGCGCTGATCGGCGCGATCGCGCGCCGGCGCAGCACGCAAGGCGCGCCGCTGGCGGCCTGATCAGACCTCGAAGCGCCCGCCGTGCGGCGGCACGCGCACGCGCCAGCGCAGCTCGTCCTGGATGCGCACGCGCAGCGCGTCGGCGGCGTCGGCCTCGCCGTGCACGACGAAGGTCTGGCGCGGCGCGCGCGCGAAGCCGCCCAGCCACCGCATCAGCTCCTGCGCGTCGGCATGGCCCGAGAAGACCTCCAGGTGGCTGACCTGCGCGCGCACCGGCACCTGCTCGCCGTGGATCTTGACGGTCGGCTCGCCGGCCACCAGCCGGGCGCCGCGGCTGCCGCCGACCTGGAAGCCGGGGAAGACGATGTGGTGGCGCGGGTCGGGCGCCATCGCCTTGAGGTGGTGCAGCACGCGCCCGCCGGTGGCCATGCCGCTGGCCGAGATGACGATTGCCGGGTAGTGGCGCTGCGCGAGCCGCTTGGAGTGCTCGGCGCGGGTGACCAGCGTGACGCCCTCGGTCATCGCGGCGACCTCGCGCGGCTGCACGCGCAGCAGGCGGCGGTGGCGCTGGTACAGCGCGGTGGCCTCGACGGCCATCGGGCTGTCGACGATGACCGGCAGCCTGGCCGGGATCTCGCCGGCCGCCTTGAGCCGGTGCAGCACCAGCAGCAGCGCCTGCGCGCGGCCGACTGCGAACGAGGGCAGCAGCACCGAGCCGCCGCGGCCGATCGCGTCGCGCACGATCGCGCCCAGGCGCGCCGCGGCGTCCTCGCGCGGGTGCAGGCGGTTGCCGTAGGTCGATTCGACGAGCAGCACGTCGGCGTGGGCCACCGGCTGCGGCGGCGGCATCAGCAGGTCGTCGTCGCGGCCGAGGTCGCCCGAGTAGACCAGGGTGTCGCTGCCGGCGCGCAGCGACACCGCGCAGGCGCCCAGCAGGTGGCCGACCGGGGTCAGGCTCAGGTGGACGCCGCCGATGGCGTGCTCGCGCCCGGGGGCCAGCGGCTGGATCAGCGCCAGCGCACGCTGGGCGTCGGCGGTGGTGTAGAGCGGCAGCGCCTTGGCGTGCTTCGAGTAGCCGCCGCGGTTGGCGCGCCGCGCGTCCTCTTCCTGCAGCCGCGCGCTGTCGAGCAGCAGCACCTCGGCGAGGTCGCGCGTGGCTGGCGAGGCGTAGACCGGGCCGCGATAGCCGGCCTTGACCAGGCGCGGCAGCCAGCCGCTGTGGTCGAGGTGGGCGTGGCTGAGCACGACCGCGTCGACGCCGCGCAGCTCGGGCGGCGGCGGCTGCCAGTTGCGTTCGCGCAGCACCTTGTAGCCCTGGAACATGCCGCAGTCGAGCAGGATGCGGCTGCCGCCGAGTTCGACGAGGTGGCGCGAGCCGGTGACGCAGTCGGCGGCGCCGAAGAATTGCAGCTTCATGGCCGCGAGCATGCCATGCCTGCGCGCACACCCCCGACAGGGTTCGGGCAAGCCGCGGCCTGACATGGGCGGCGGCTATGCTTGGCACTGCGCGGTCGTGGTCCCCCCGACGCCGTGCCTTGCCCTCTATCCACCCCCAACTTCAGGAGCCGATCGATGCCCGGGAAATTCGAACTCAAGCTGTCGAGCAACGGCAAGCACTACTTCAACCTGCTGTCCGCGAAGGGCCAGGTGCTGCTGGTCAGCGAGATGTACGAGAGCCGTGCGGCCGCGCTCAACGGCGTCGACTCGGTCAGGAAGAACGCCGCCACCGCGGCGCGCTACCAGCGTGCCGAGGCCACGGGCGGCAAGCTGTACTTCTCGCTGAAGGCCGGCAACCACCAGGTCATCGGCACCAGCCCGATGCACGCCGACGCCGCGGCGCGCGACGCGGCGATCAGCGCGACGATGAGCGACGCGCCCGAGGCCGCGCTGGCCGACCTCAGCGCCTGAGACGGGCGGCCCGCGCCCGGCGCGCGCCTCAGCCTCTTGCCGGCCTCAGCGGGCGTGGTGCCGGGCGCGCCGCGTCGCGGCGGCCGCGCGGCTGGCCGTGCGGTGCGGGCTGGGTCGAGTGGCCGGCGCCGGCGCGGTCGTGGCGCGGTGCTGCGTCGCGGCGCTGCGAGCTGCCGGCGCCGGCCGGCTGCGACCCGCCGCGCGCTGGCGGCCGGGCCTCGGGCCGCTGCGGCGGGCGTCCGCCACCGCCGCCACCACCGCGGCGCGTGCCGCCGATGCCTATCGTCATGCGGCCCAGCACGATCGGCTCGGCGCGCTCGCCCGGCGGCGCCTCGAAGCCGGGCACCGTCTCGCGCGGGATGCTGCGCTTGATCAGCCGCTCGATGTCGGCCAGGAACAGCTCTTCGTCGAGGCAGACCAGGCTGATCGCCTCGCCCTGTGCGCCGGCGCGGCCGGTGCGGCCGATGCGGTGCACGTAGTCCTCGGGCACGTTGGGCATCTCGAAGTTGACGACATGCGGCAACTGGTCGATGTCGATGCCGCGCGCGGCGATGTCGGTGGCCACCAGCACCTGCAGCGTGCCGGCCTTGAACTCGGCCAGCGCCTTGGTGCGCGCGCCCTGGCTCTTGTTGCCGTGGATCGCCATCGCGCTGATGCCCTCGCCGTTGAGAAACTCGGCCAGGCGGTTGGCGCCATGCTTCATCCGCGTGAAGACCAGCACCTGGTGCCAGTCGCCCGACTGGATCAGGTGCGCGAGCAGCGCCTTCTTGCGCTCGCGCCCGACCGGGTGGACCTTCTGTGCGATGGTGTCGGCGGTGGCGTTGCGGCGCGCGACCTCGATCAGCGCCGGGCGGTTGAGCAGGCGGTCGGCCAGGGCCTTGATCTCGTCGCTGAAGGTCGCGCTGAACAGCAGGCTCTGCTTCTGCGCCGGGACGATGGCCAGCACCTTCTTGATGTCGTGGATGAAGCCCATGTCGAGCATGCGGTCGGCTTCGTCGAGCACGAAGATCTGCACCTGGCTCAGGTCCAGCGTGCCCTGCTGGTGGTGGTCGAGCAGGCGCCCGGGCGTGGCCACCAGGATGTCGACGCCCTGGCGCAGGCGGTCGATCTGCGGCTGCATGCCGACGCCGCCGAATATCACCATGCTCGAGAGCTTCAGGTACTTGCCGTAGTTGCGCACGCTCTCCTCGACCTGCGCGGCGAGTTCGCGCGTGGGGGTCAGGATCAGCGCGCGGATCGCCACGCGCCCGCGCGCGTCGCGCGGCGCCGCTGTGCTGGCCAGGCGCTGCAGCATCGGCAAGGTGAAGCCGGCGGTCTTGCCGGTGCCGGTCTGCGCGCCGGCGAGCAGGTCGCCACCGGCAAGCACGGCGGGGATGGCCTGCGCCTGGATCGGCGTCGGGGTGTCGTAGCCCTGCTCGCGCACGGCGCGCAACAGGGGCTCGGCGAGGCCGAGGTCGGTGAACTTCATCGGGGTGTGCAGGCCGCGTCGCGGCCAGGTGGGGCCACCCGCGGCGCCCGGGGTGGGCGCACCAGTCGGCGGGTGGCGCGGTACGGGATGACTCGAGGGTCGGGACGACCCGGCCGCGGCGACTGGGGACGCGGCATCAAGACCGACAGTGTAACCCCGACTTCAAGTCCGCCAGACCCGCGGCGCGCAGGCCCTGCGCTGCCAGGCGACCTGCCGCCACGCCGCCCAGACCTCGCGCAGCCGCGCGAGTGCGGGCTCGACGCGCGGGGCGAGCAGGCGCAGCACGACGACATGGTCGCAGGGCGCGGTCGCGCCCTGCACCAGCGTGGTCGGCGTGCTTGGTGGCTCGACGCCGCGCGCGGCGTCGAGCAGCGCGTCGCGCCGTGCGGGCTCGATCGGGGCCCCGGCGGCAAACCACAGCGTGGCCAGCACGCGGTGGCCGGCCAGGCCCAGCGGGCTGTCGAGCAGGCGGCGGTCGGCGGCGGCGATCAGCCCGCGCTCGAGCCAGTGGCCGCAGACTTCGAGGTGCTGCCGCACCCGGCCGCGCTCGAAGGCCAGCCCGGCGGCGGGCAGGCCCAGCGCGAGCAGGTCGGCGCCGATCATCTCGGCGCCCGCGGCCAGCGCGAAGCGCAGCCGGTTCTCGGCATCGCAGCCGCTGTAGGCGATGGTCTCGAGCGGCAGCCACTCGAGGCGGGCGCCGTCGTCGACACGGGCCTCGACCTGCTGGCTGGCTGCGCCATGCGCGCTGCGGTAGTAGCGGGTGGCGCCGGGCGTCGTGACCAGCGCATGCGCGCCAGCGGCCAGGTCCAGCGCCAGGTCGAGCCGGTCACCGCCGACGATGCCGCCGGGCGGGTGCACCAGCACGTGGTGGCAGACCTCGGGCCCCTCGGGGTAGAGCGGCTTGAGCACGCGCAGCGGGCCCTCGTGCAGGTCGTGGGCGACGGTGCGCGCGCCGTCGCGGCGGTAGCGCAGCCGCAGGCGGGCGTGCCAGCGTGGGGCGAGGGCGCTGGCGACCGTGAGCAAGTCAGGCACTATCAACTGCAACCACCGTTATTCGCGCGACCCGCGCCGTATGAACCACCCGTTCTCAGGCGACCGCCGAGGATCCGGCTCCGCTGGCCCGCTGGCGGGCCTTGCAGGCCGCGTCCGGCCGGGCGACTCGACCGTTCGCCAGGCACGAAAGGTCGACCGGATTCGTGTCCGGGCTCGCACCCGTCCTCGGGAGGGGGTGGGCGGGGCGCGTACGAGAAGATTCCTGTCAGCGTAAAAAATTGCCCCCCCCTGTGTCTGTATACATGATTGGGGAGGTCAGTCGTCAGACGCCCGCATCAGCCGCGCCGCACGAAGCGCCAGCTCGGTGCGGTTGCTCACAGCCGTCTTGCGGAACACGGCGTGAATCTGGTTGCGGATCGTGTTCGGGCTCGAACCCAGTTCACGTGCGATCAGCTTGTTGCTCAGGCCGCGCGCCAGCAGCTTGAGGATCTGCACCTCGCGCGCGGAAAAAGTGAACCAGTCCAGCGACTCGGCAGTGATTGCGTGGGCGGCGCGTGGAGCAGGCAACGAGCGCATGGGACGACGATGGACACTTTCCGTGAGTTCCCGGACCCTGGCCTTGGCCAGTGCGGCGTCGGGCCAGGGCTGTTGCGAGCTGATGACGCCGAACACCGCTTCATCACCCTGCAGCGAGATGGCATGCACCGCGAAACGTCGGCCGTGGCGCGAAGGCAGCGGCAACAGGCGTTTGCCGATGCACAGGCACTCGCCCAGGTCGATGACGGTGGGTGCGCGCATGGTGCCCCACACGGCCAGCAGTGATGCGCAGTGGCTCTGCAGCGTGGCCGGTTCATCGTGCACTTCGCCTTCGTGGTGCAGCACCTTTGCAATGTGCACCGAATAGGGCGCAAGCACACAGACGCCTACGGCGAGGAAGTCCACCGCAAGCAAGTCTGGCTCAGGGCGCTTGGCCAAGACAGGCCTGCAAGCCTCGGGATCGAGCGGCGCAGCCTCAGCGAGCCCGTTGCTCTCGCCTCGCGCGAATCCGACACTGCCTGGCGACACGCCTGCACTCCCTTTCTGAAATCAACGCCGGCATGATGCCCGTCGCGATCCTGATAAGTTTAAGGAAAGGGTAGGCAAGAAGTGCTCGCCACATTCGATATCGAAGGGATGCAACGCCGCACGTTCGCCGAACTCCTGCAACGCAATGGCCAGCTTGCGGCTGTTCGGGGTCGGGCCGCCGTGGAAGTCGATCACCGCGCCCCGCCTTCGCTCGCCGCTCTTTCAGCAGCATCCACTGCCTGGCATGCAGGCTCGGCCGGCTGCCGCCTCGCCGGCGAAGGTCCGCTGGCCTTTGGTGACCTGCGGGTGGCGCAACATCGGCGTGTTGCAGTCGAAGGGCAGCGCCTGTCTCAGCGGTGGCTCGTGCTCGGCGCGCAAGCCCGCGAGTTGCCCGGCGTAAGGCGCCTGGTGCAGCAACTCGAAGGTCTTCGCGCACACCGCCACGCGCGCTCCACGCGGGTACACATGACCATCGTCGTCCCGCACCTCGCGCCAAGGGCCGCGGTAGATGACGGCCTGACCCAGCTCCCAGCACGGCCCCCGCTTGCCCTTGAAGGCTTCGACGAGCCACAGGCGCACGTCGGCACCTTCGATGCGGTCCACCGCCTGCGTTGCACCGGCGTGCAGCGTGATGCCATGAAATCCGGCCGCCTCCAGTGCCAATAGGCACGACTGCTCGGTGGGCAGCGCCAGCGCAGCGGCATCGCCCAGGCCACGCACGGTGTGGCGGCCGGCCACTGGCTCGTCGGTCAGCAGCGCGGGACACAACAAACGCCCACCACGCCGCAAGGTGCGCAGCGATTCGGCCAGCGCTGCTTCGGCTTGTGCTGGCACTGCGTAGCGGTTGAGTGGAAAGTCAGCCACCAGCAGGCACAGTGACTCGGCGGCCACCGCAGGCTCGTTGCCGCCTGCGTGTTGCAGGATGTCCTGCAGCGCGAGGTACTGCTCGAGGTCGCGCACAGGCGCGCGCTGCAACGCGCTTTCCAGTCTCGCCGTGTCGTGGCGTAGGTCTTCTGCCCGCAAGCAGGTGCATCAGCTGAGGCTGGTGCCGCGCCAGCGCCTGAGCGGCGCGGCGCAGGCGGCGACCGTCGGCATCGGCCACGTGCAAGCGCAGCGGCTCGGGGCAGCGCCACGTCGGCTGCAGGTTTGCCAGATCGCCGCCCCACCACAGCACGGAGCCGGCTTCCGAAGGTACGGCAGCGTCAGTCAGCGCCTGCAGCCGCGCGGCCAAGCCTTTGGCGGCCAGGGCCCAAGGGTCGGCGCTTCGCGGCCCGTTGCCGACGGGGTCGTGCGGTGCATTCATGCGACCTCGCTTGCCGGTGAGGGTGGAGCGGCCTGAACGTAGTTGACCTGCGGCGCCAGTTGCGAGCCGAAGTCCAGCAGGTAGCGCTGCATCGCCGCAGACGCGGCGATGAAGCGCCGCTGGCACACGCCGATGCTGTGCAGGCTCGTGGGCGCGATCTCGATGCCGCGCGCTCGCAGCGCCGCCAGCCAACCCGCCTTGAAGCGCCAGCCGTAGGCGCCGATCTGCAGGTTGGTCTGCGCGAAGCTCAGGTAGGCACGCTGGCGCACGTTCAGGCGCTTCAGGTCAACGTCATCGAGCGAGCGGTAGAACACCACCTTGGCGGGTCGCGTCACATCGCAGAACAGCCGCCACAGCGCCTGCATCGATGGCGACGTGCCGTCGTCGGCCACCAGGTTGGCGTGAGTACCGTCGGGCAGCCAGCGCAAGGCGCCGGCCAGAGCAGCCTGGAAGGCGTCTTGATGCAGCAGGTTCAGCGGCTGCTCGGTGGCCACCGTGTGCAACTCGGCGTGATAGCGGTCAGCCAGCAGCCGCTCGATGCCCATCCACTGCTGGTAAAGGCCGTAGCGCTTGCCGCTGTAGCGGCCGTCTCGCGAATCGCCCACGACGATCGATGGCCGCAACACGACAAACGGCAGGCCTGCCGTGGCCACGATGCGCTCGGCTTCGCGTTTGGTTCGGGTGTAGGCGGTAGGGTCCCTGGGCGGCTCACCCAGTGGGCCCTCGGGTACGGCGGCATCGCTGTAGCCCGCGGCGTAGGCAGTGGACACAAAGGCCACGAAACGCACACCAGCTGCGGCAGCTGCAGACAAGAGGCGCCGCGTGAAGCCGACGTTGATGGCCTCCAGGGCAACGTCGTCGAAATAGTCGAGGCAGCCGGCGCAATGCACCAGGGTCTGCGCACCGTGGTCGCGCAGCAGCGCCTTCAGCGACCCTTCGGTTTCGGGCTCGGCACCCCGCCAGGCTTCAGCGCTCACGCGGCTGGCAAAGGCCTCGGCTCTCAACCCGAGTGCCCGCAGCTCGCGTACCAGCTCGGCGGGGAGTTCGCCCGCGATCGGCGCTTTCCGCGTGGGCAGCACCAGGTGCTCGGCCCAGCCGTCGGCGAGCAGTTGCGCGCTGGCCAGCGAGCCCAGGTAGCCGGTGCCGCCGGTGAGCAGGACGCGCCCACCGTGGCGTGGTGTCTCAAGCAAGCGTTGCATCGGCCGACCTCGCCGGTTGCGGCTGCAACCGTGCCAAGGCTTCGCGCAGCAGCTCCGGGCCAGGCACCCCGCCGTATGACACCACATGCTGGTCGAGGATCAGCACCGGAAAAGCGCTGAGGCCCTGAGTCATGAACAGCTGCGTGACTTGCTGCGCCAGCGCCCGCTGCCGGTCGTCGAGCTGCGAAGCGATGCGCCCGATGGTGGCCTGAGCGTGCGAGATCGTGACCGTCATCACCGGCCAAGTCAGACCGGCGTCTTGCAGTGCCTGCCGGCATTGAGCCTCGGTCTGCGCATCGTCATCGCCGGTCCCGGTGGTGCAGCAGCTGGCCGACACCACCACCGCCACGCCGGGCCCTAGTGCCCGGTCCATGGTTTCGGCATCTTGTGCCGTAGCCTTCTTGAACATTCCGAACATGTGCACGCTCCTTGTCGTGGATCAGACCGTTGCCGACACCACCAGCCCCAGCACGATAGCGCAGCCCACCACGGCCACCGTGTGCGCCAGTACCAGCTGCCAGCGGAACAGCCGCAGCAGCAACACCATCTCAGGCAGGCTGGTTCCGATGGCCGCAACCAGCAAGGTGACCAGCGGCCCAACCGGGAAACCCTTGGCCAGCAGCGCCAGGCCGATCGGGATGGCCGACACGGGCGACACATAGAGCGGCACACCCAGCACCGCGCAAGCGGCGTACAGCGCCGGCGCGGGCAAAGCGTCCACCCAACTGACGATCCAGCTTTCAGGCACCAGCCCGTAGATGAGCCCGCCGACGATCAAGCCCACGGCGAGGTAGGGAGCAGCCTTGCGCAACTCCTGGACGGCTGCCATCCAGGCCATGAGCCCGGCGGGCTTCCAGCCGGGCCAGCGCCGCCCGCCGCTACCGACAAAAACACCTTCCGGCGGCGGCGCACGCTCCAGCGAAACATACCGCGCGAGGCCCAGCCTGGCAGCCAGCACACCCAGCGCCGACGTCAACAACAGGCCTGCCAACAGGAACGCGACCGCGGGTGTTGGCCCGTACGCGGTCAGCAGCAGGATGAGTACGCCTTCGTTGACCACCGGTGAGGCGATCAGGAAGGCGAAGCTCGGCGCAAAGGCCACACCGGCGCGCAGCATGCCGGTGAGCACGGGAATCGTGCTGCACGAACAAAAGGGCGTGACCGCGCCGCCCAGGCTGGCCAGGGCGCTGGAGCGCCAACTCGACACGCCCGCCCACGAAGCGGCACTGCCCATCGACGGCGCGCGCTGCTGGGCCACCACCACGAGCCAGGTCACGGCCATGTACAGGCCGACCAGCAGCGCACCGTCCATCAGCACGAACTTGAAGAACTCGGCAACACGGGGGTCCATGCGGGGTGGCCGCCGCTCGAACGAAGGCTCAGGCGGTGGCCAATGCCGCGCCTGCAGCGGGCATGCCGCCGTAGGACTGCATCGACTCGATCAGCGGCGCCGTCTCCCTGGCATCGAAGCCGGCGCGGTCCAGTGTCTCGATGTAGGCGTCCAGCGCCTCGGCGCGGATGGCGTCGATGTCGGTCCTGAGCTCTCCCAGCGAGAGCGAAGCGCAGTCGATGTTGAGCCGGTCGCACAGGAAATGGCAGCTCGTGCTGACCATGCCGAAGAGCTCGGGCATCACGCGGTGGTGCGCCCAGCGCAGGCTTTGGTGCACACCTTCGCGGTCTTTCCCGAGCATCGCGCCGATGCGTGCCAGGCCGATCGAAAGATGCTCCAGCTCATCGTCGAGTATCTTTCCGGCCAACGCCGAGGTGTCGGGGTCACCTTGGCGCTGCAGGGTGCGGTACAGCACGATGGCCATCGTCTCGGTCATCAGATCCTGGATCACGAGGCAGGCCGCCAGATCCTTGTTGGCCACCGCGGTGCTGAAGTGGCGACGGATGTTGAACCACTGCGGCTCGACGATCTCGCGCATCACCTGGTAGTCATGGCGCTTGCCCAGGCTGGCCAGCATCAGGATATGCTTGCTCTCCTCGTGCGCCTGCTTGACCGTGTCGATCTTGCTCTCGGTGTCCGGCATCAGCGGCACCATTTCGGAGTAGTTCTCCACCGCCATCACCTCGCCCGAGATGGCGTTGGAGGTGATGTAGGCCATCAGGTTGAAGTAGCCCTGTCCCACGCCTGCCTCGGCTTGAAGCTCGCCGCGGCGGCCAGGCCGCAGATCAACAGCAGCGATCGGCCCGGAGGACTCCGATAGTTCGCGAACAGCGTCCATGAATTGCCCCTCTTCCGATGGTCCAAGGCATCTGCGTTGATGCCGCACGCAGACCATTCTGGAAGGCGTCTACCCAACCGTGAAATAGTACATAGCTTCCATTGCTGCGCCGCCGAGTGGCTCGCACAATCCGCCTCGAGTGGCGGGCTGCGCTTCGCCCTCCGCACCGGCCCGCGCGGGCCGCCGCCGCTTCATCGGCTCGGCCGCCCTGCTGGGCGGCACGGCGCTCGGCCTGCAAGAAGCCCGCGCCCAGGCGGCCTCCACGGCCGCGCCACAGGCGCTGCCTCCGGCGCGCCGTGTGCTTGTGAAGGACGATGCGCGCCTGCTGAACGTCGGCGCCACCGTGCGCAGTGACCGCTATCGGGACTTCTCCACCTCATCACTCCGGTCGAGGCGTTCTACATCCGCAACCACTACGCCACGCCGCTGGCGGAGTCCAAGGCCGAGCTCGAGCCCGCGCGCTGGCAGCTCAAACTGCACGGCAACGCGGTGGAGCGGCCTCTGTTACCGCATGAACGGCAACGATCTGAGCCCCGACCACGGCGCGCCGGTGCGGCTGGTGGTGCCCGGCTGGGGCGGCACCGCCTGGATCAAGTGGCTCACCGAAGTGCGCATCGACCGCCATGCACACTGGTGCCGGCTCAACACCCGCGGTGAGGTCTATATCGGGCCCGACTACCGGGCTCCAGAGGTCGGCAGCGACGATGAGTTCATCGGTGGCGTCAGTGCCGCCGACGTGCAGGGGCCGATGGCCACCTGGATGCCGATCAAGACCACGCTCGAGCTGCCCCTGGTGCTGGACAAGTCGCCCTCCGTCCCGGCCGGCTATCCCCTGGCGCGCGGCGAACGCCCGCGTGTGGATGCCGGCCCGCGGCGCTTGCGAGGCTACGCCTGGGCACCGCGCCATGGGATCCGTGAGGTGCTGTGGCGCGTGGACGGCGGCGCGTGGCAGCCTGCCCAGGTGCTGGCGCCGAACCTGGGCGAGTACACCTGGGTACGGTTCGAGCTGGGCTGGAACGCCACGCCAGGCGAGCACATGATCGAGACCTGCGGCATTGACAACAGCGGCGAGCGCCAACCCCCGGCGGTGCCCTTCAACAAGCTGGGTGTTGCCAACGGGGCCGTGCCACGTTTCCTCGTGCGCGTGGTGTAGCCGCGTGGCCTTCAAGCCTTTGCTGGCCGGATGGCTCGTGGTGGTGGTGACGGGGCAAGCAACGGCAGCGCCAGCCGCCGCCGCGCGCGCCGAGCAGCTGTACGCCGTACGCCGCTCACTGCGCGCGCTGCCACGGCGCGCGGGGCCAGGGCGGCCAGGGCTTCCCGCGCGCGCTGTGGGGGCTCGACAGCGACCTGCGCCGTTTTGGCACGGGGCAAGCTCTGCTGGAGTACCTGGTCCTGCTGATGCCCTTCGACGACCCTGCCAGCCTGGGCAGCGAAGACAAGCAGCTGATCACGCGCTACCTGATGTGGCGCCACGGCAGCATCGACGTGCCGGCCCTTGAACCCCCCTGGGACGGTCGAACGCCCGTTTGGTGAGCGTAGCAGAGCCCGTCGCGCGGGTACATCCATTCCATTGCTGGCCGGGGTGCGGCTCCCTAGCATGCCTTGGTGAGATCCCAAAGTCCTGCAGCGGCGCTGGCCCGAGTCCGCCCGCAAGCCCTCCTCGTGCATGAGCTGTTGAACCATGCAGCACGGGTGCATGGCACGCGCCAGGAGGTGTCGTTCGACGACACCGGCGCCCGCAGCAGCATCGACTGTCGGAGCCTGACCGCTCGCGCGGCGGCCTGCGCACACACGCTGCGCAGCCTGGGCCTGGACCGCGGTGACGCCGTGGTCCCTCTGGCACTGAGCAGCGCCGATCAGATGGTATGGATGTACGGTGCGGCTTCGATGGAGCCGTCGCCCACCTGCTCAGCCCGCTGTTCGAGTGTGCCCGATGTTCGGGGCCACGCACGTGCTCGCGCCACCTTCGCGCGACCCGGCGCTGTGGCCGTCTTGCATCGAATGCGGCGAGGCCACGGGCCTGGGCGCGGTGAGCGCGCACGGGGCGGCCCGGCTGCCTCACTTGGGCACGCGAACTGCTCGCCCACGCGCCTGTGCAGCACCGTGATCGGTGGCGCCCGCGTACCGCCGGAACTGGCGTACCGCATCCGGCGAACGCTGGGCATTGATGGGCGCCAGGCCTGGGGGCATGACGGAGACATCGCCCTTGGCCACCATTGAGATGCTGAACGCCGACCGCAGCACCCTGCTGCGCGGCCGCCCGGGGGCTAGTAGGCGCGGGCCGCGTCGTCAGCTCAGCGCTCGTCGAGGCCTGCGCGCGCGGCGTGCCCGGCGTTGCCGATGCGGCGCTCGTGAACTTCGCCGGGCACCGCAGCGGGCTGGCCTGGGTGCGCCACGGCGCAGCTGCCGAGCAGGGCACCGCCGACATACGGGAATCGGCGATCCGAGCCGGCTGCGGCGGCTGGCTACCCGACGTGCTGGCTTGCGGCGAGAGCCTGCCCTACACCCCTTCGGCCTAGGGGCGGAAGCTGCGTCTGAAGCGGGGCCTGACCGCGCACCCGAAGGTGCTCGCGGGCCTGGCCTGCGTTTGAACACCAAGCCCCCGGTCCGCCGGGCACACGCGGAGACCAACCCATGAACAGCTACACCGAAGCCGCTGGCGCCAACCCGGCACCAGGCGTCAACAGTTCCCTGCCCCTGCAGCGCTGGGTCACGTGGGTGGTGGATCACCGGCGCTGGGTGATCGCGGTGGTTCTGCTGCTCACGGCCTTCCTCGGCGCCTTTGCTGCACGCCAGGAGGTGAACATCAATCCGGCTGCGGTGGTCCCGCAGAGCCACCCCTACATCAAGGCCACCAACACCATCGAACAGGTGTTCGGCTCCAAGTACCTGGTGGTGATCGGCCTCACGCCCGAGGCGGGTGACGCGCTCCAGCCGGCCGTGCTCCAGGCCGTTGAGCGCGTGACGCGCCAGCTCTACGACTCGCCCACCGTGGTCACCAGCACCTTGCTCAGCCTGACTTCACGCCAGGCCAAGGGCATCCGTGGCACTGGCGAAGGTTTCGAGGCGCGGCCGCTCGCGCAGCCGCTGCCGCGCGCGGTAGCTGAGGTGCAGGCTTTGCGCGACATGCTGGCTACCAACCCGATCTACCGTAACACCGTGATATCGGCCGATGGGCGCACCGCCATCATCCTGGTGGAGCTGAAGGAAAACGCCAAAGGCTTCGGCGCCATGCTGGCCGATGTGCGTCGTATCGTCGCCGAAGAACAGGGCCGGGGCCTGCGCATCTCGCTCGGCGGCAACCCGGTGTTCCTGCACCAGGCCGAGGTATTCGCCGACCGCATCAACTGGCTGTTTCCGATCGCGGTGCTGGTGATCGGCTTGCTGCACTACGAAGCCTTCCGCACCCGCCAGGGCCTGGTGCTGCCGCTGGTGACGGCGCTGTTGTCGGTAGTGTGGGGCGTGGGGGTGATGGGCCTCATGAAGATCCCGCTGGACATCTTCAACTCGGCCACGCCGATCCTGATCCTGGCCGTGGCTGCAGGCCATGCGGTGCAGCTGCTCAAGCGCTACTACGAGCGCTACATCGAGCTGGTGAAGCTGCAAGGCGTCGACCCGGTGGCGGCCAACCGCCTCGCCACCATCCAGGCCGTGAGTGCGGTGGGGCCGGTGCTCATCATTGCCGGTGGGGTGGCGGCCTTGGGCTTCTTCTCGCTTGTGGTATTCGAGGTGGAGACCGTGCGCGCCTTCGGCATCTTCACCGGCATCGGCATCCTCACCGCGGTGTTGCTGGAGTTCACCTTCACGCCCGCGGTGCGTGCCAGCCTGAAGCCGCCCACGCTGGCGCAGATCGACACCGAACAGCGTCAGCGCATCTGGGACCGCGCCAGCAGCGCGCTGGCTCGCGTCGTGTCCACGCCCGCGGGCCGCGCATGGGTCTTCGTCGGGGTGTTGGTGATCGGCCTGCTGTCAGCGTGGGGCTGGAGCCAAGTGCAGGTGGACAACTCGAGCAAGAGCTTCTTCGCGGATTCACTGCCGCTGCAGCAGGACGATGCGCTGCTCAACTCGCAGACCGGCGGCACGAATGTGCTGTATGTGATGCTGGACAGCGGCCGCGCCGACGGCATCAAGGACCCGGCCGTGCTGGCCAGCCTGCGCGCGCTGCAGGCCCACGCCGATGGGCAGGCCATCGTCGGCAAGACGCTGTCGATCGACGACTTCCTGCGCCGCATGCACCAGGCGATGGGCGCTGACGACCCCGCTGCCGCAGCCGCATCGGCCATGCCCGCGGACCGCGACCTCATCGCGCAGTACCTGCTGCTGTACTCCTTGTCGGGCGATCCTGCGGACTTTGCGGCTCACGTGGACTACACCTACCAGCGGGCCAAGCTCTCGGTGATGTTGCGCACCAACAGCAATGCCGAGATCGACCGCCTGGTGGCCGAGTTGCACGCCGCCGCCCAGCGCGTGGTGCCGCCGGGCGTGACCGTGTCATTCGGCGGCGAGGTGGCGCAGACCCTGGCCGTCACCGAAGTGATGGTGCGCAGCAAGCTGCTCAACATCGCGCAGATCCTGGGCGTGATCTTCGTCGTCTCGGCGGTGGTGTTCCGCTCGCTGGCCGCAGCGCTGCTGGTGCTGTCGCCGCTGCTGTTCGTGGTGGCGCTGGTGTTCGGCGTGATGGGCTTCTTCGGCATCCCGCTGAACATCCCCAACTCGCTGATCTCGGCGATGGCGGTGGGCATTGGCGCCGACTACGCGATCTACCTGCTCTATCGCATCCGCGAGTACATCGCCGCCGGGCAGACGCTCGGCCAGGCCGTGAACAGTGCGCTCGGCACCGCGGGCAAGGCCTGCCTGTTCGTGGCCAGTGCCGTGGCCGGCGGTTACGCGGTGTTGCTCTTCTCGCATGACTACAAGGTGCACGTGTGGTTGTCCAGCTTCATCGTGCTGGCCATGCTGGGTAGCGTGTTGTGTGCGTTGTTGCTGATCCCGAGTGCGGTCATGGCCTTCAAGCCCGCGTTCCTGTTCAAGCGCCGCAGCAGCGACCTCGCGGCCGTGGTACTGATCGGCCTGTCAGCGGCCGGTTTCCTGCTGTACTCGCAGCTGGCTTGGGCCGCGGCGCCCGATGCGGCCGAGTTGATGGAGCGCAACGCCGCCGTCACGCGTTTTGCCACCTCCAGCGCCAGCGCCGAGTTCGTACTCGAGAGCAAGGACGGTGGCCGCCGCACGCGCCAGGCGCAGATGGCCTCCAAGCTGCTGCCCGACGGTCGCCACACGATGCGGCTGGTGCGCTTCGTGGCCCCGGCCGACATCCGCGGCACCGGCATCCTGCTCATCGAGCGTGCAGGCGCCGAGGACGACATGTGGGTGTACCTGCCGGCGATGAGGAGGGTGCGCCGCCTGGTGGCCTCCAACAAGCGCGACAGCTTCATCGGCACCGACTTCAGCTACGGCGACGTGATGGGCCACAAGGTCGCCGATTGGCGCCATACCCTGCTGCCCGAGCAGCTTCGCGAGGGCGTGCCGCACCACGTGGTCGAGTCCGTGCCCGCCACGCCCGCGGTGCAAAACGAATCCGGCTACGGCCGCCGCGTGACCTGGCTGCGCAAGGACAACCTAGCCACGACCCATGTGGAGGTGTTCGACGTGGCCGGCCAGCCACTCAAGCGCTTCAGCTTCAGCGACATCCGGCTCGTCGATCCCGCGCAGCAGAAGTGGCAGGCCATGCGCGCGGAAGCCATCAACCTGCAGTCGGGTCACCGCACTGTGATCACGTTCCGGCGCTTCAAGGTGGGCGAACCGATGCCCGATGACCTGTTCACGGCTCATGCGCTGCCCGGCAGCTGAGGTCTGCATCGGGCTGGCGCTGCTGGCAGCCTGGGTCGGCAGCGCGGCTGCTGCGGGCCAGCCGCGCTGGGGCGGTGAGGTGGCCGCCGGTGCCTGGAGCGGCAGTCGCGACCTCGACGATCGCTCAGGCTCGGCCGTCACACGGGCCACCCTCACTCTCGACTGGGCACCACAACCGCTGCTGCGTGTACGCGCTGATCTGTGGGCCGATGCCACCAGCTGGCGTGCTGGCGATGGCCAGCGCGCACAGGCAGGTGTGCGCGAAGCGCTGCTCGCCTGGCGTGGGCCCTGCGAACCCGCTGTCGGCAAACGGGTGGTGGCCTGGGGTCGCACCGACGTGATCAGCCCCACCGACCAGCTCACGCCCACCGACTACCGCCGCCTCACGCCCAAGGACCCCGAGCGGCGGCTGGGCGTGTGGGGGCTGCACCTGAACTGCAGCATCGGCTCGGGCCAGTTGCAGGCGCATGTCATCGACCCGCGCAGCTTCCACCGGTTGCCCTACGCCGCGCAGGCGGGTGTTGCGGTGCTGGATGAACGCCCTAGAGCGCGGGCGGCCACCGCCGTCAAGTACGAGGTGATGGGCTCGGGGCTGGATGGGTCGATCAGCGCCATCGAAGGTATCGATCCCCATCCCACCCTGGCGCTGCGCGGCGCCGACGCAGCCGGCCTGCGCCTAGGCCAGACCGCCACGCGCATGCGGCTGCTCGGCGCCGATGTGGCCGTCAGTGAAGGTTCACGCATCTGGCGCGCCGAAGCGGCCTGGGTGGACTACGAAAACGTGCCATCGAGTCCGCAGGCACAACGCAGGCCCTGGGCCTCGGCGGTGCTGCAAGTAGAGTGGGCGGCGAGCGCCACGGACACGCTCTCGCTGCAAGGCTTCGTCAAGCGGCTGCGGGGTGAAGCACCGCGGACTTCGAACCCCACCTTGGCAGCGCTGCAGCAAGCCCAGGGCCTGCTGGCCAACGAACTCGACCGCCACCAGCGCGGCTGGACTTTGCGCTGGGCACGGCGCTTCGCCGGCGAGCGCATGGAGCTCGAGGTGCTGCTGGTCCATGCGCTGCCGCGCGACGACGGGCTGCTGCGCATGCGCTGGAGCCACACGCTCAGTGACAGCCTGCGCCTGTCGCTGGGCGCCGAGCACTACTTCGGCCCCACCGACAGTTACCTCGGCAACCTGCGGCGCAACTCGCTGGCGTTCCTCGAAGTCGGCCACGTTTGGTGAAAGGCATCAGCCCATGGACATCGTCGGCTATTTCTTGGACCTGCTGGCTCATGTCGATTGGCACCTGCGCCATGGGCTGTGCAGGTGCACGGTGCCTGGGCCATCGCCATCCTGGCGCTGATCATCCTCGCGGTGACCGGTCTGGTGGCCTTCGCCTTCCTGCCCGGCCGAGCACGTCGGCGCGCTGGCGATGAGCGAGGCCAACGCCGGCGGCCTGTCCTACGCGCAGACTGCAGGCGCGGTCAGCGCCAGTTTCCTGCCGCGCTTTCGCTACACCGGCGCGGCCGTCACCACCGACCTTGCCTGGCTGATCGGCGCCGCGCTCGCGCCGCTCGTCGCCCTCGGCGTTCCGGCGCGTTTCGGGCCGGTCGCGGTCACGGTGGCTGTCGGGCGTGGCCTGCATGCTGGTCGTGCTGGGCGTCAACCGGGCGCTCAAGCGAGGCGATGGGCCGAATCACGCGAAGCGCGCAGGAGGAGGTTCATGTTCACCCGCCCTGCGAGCTGCGGTGCGCCCAGCCGGTGGTGCGCCGCTCGACCCAGGAGAACAGCTCGTACATCAGCATCGCCATCACGCCGACCACGACCAGCCCGGCGAAGGCCAGCCCCATCTGCATCGAGGCGCCGGCGCTGATCAGCAGGAAGCCGATGCCCTCGTTGGCGGCGGTCATCTCCGAGACCGTGGTGCCGACGAAGGCCAGCGTGATCGCGACCTTGAGCGAGCCGAAGAAGTACGGCATCGAGCGCGGCAGGCCGACCTTGGTCAGCACGTCCCAGCGCCTGGCGCCGAGCACGCGCAGCACGTCCTCGAGCTCGGGCTCGAGCGTGGCCAGCCCGGTGGCGATGTTGACCATGATCGGGAAGAAGGAGATCAGGAAGGCGGTCAGGACCGCCGGCCCGACGCCGATGCCGAACCAGACCACCAGGATCGGCACGAAGGCCGCCTTGGGCAGCGCGTTGAAGGCGGTCATCAGCGGGTACATCGCGTGGTAGGCCAGGCGCGAGCTACCCATCAGGAAGCCCAGCAGCACGCCGACGGCGATCGCGATGCCGAAGCCGACCATCGTCACCCAGTAGGTGCGCCAGGCGTGGCCGAGGATGACCTCGCGAAAGGCCCAGAACTGCTCGGCGATGCGCGCCGGGCTCGGGAACACGAACTCGCTGACCGCAAACGCGGTGCAGACGAGCTGCCACAGCGCCAGCGTGGCGGCCAGCAGCAGCAGCGGCGACCAGCGCTCGAGCGACTTGCTGCGCTTCATCGGCGGGGCTCCTCGGGGGTGGTCACGGCGGGCCTGCGCAGCGCGCCGATGTGGCCGCGCAGCTCGTGCACGATGTCGGTGAACTGCGGCGTGTAGGTGATCTCGAGGTCGCGCGGCCGCGGCAGGTCGATCTGGCGCTTGACGATGATGCGCCCGGGGCCCTTGCTCATCACGTACACCGTGTCGGCCAGGAAGACGCTCTCGCGCAGGTCGTGGGTGACGAGGATGACGTTGAATCGCTGCGTCGCCTGCAGGTCGCGCATCGCGCACCACAGCTCCTCGCGCGTGAAGGCGTCGAGCGCGCCGAAGGGCTCGTCGAGCAGCAGCATCTTCGGCTCGTGGATCAGCGCGCGGCAGATGCTCGCGCGCTGCTGCATGCCGCCCGAGAGCTGCCACGGAAACTTGTCCTCGTAGCCGCCCAGGCCGACGCTGTGCAGCAGCCGGCGCGCCTTGTCGGCGTACTCTGCGCGCCGGGCCCGGAAGCTCGAGCGGTAAGGCTCGACGATCTCGAGCGGCAGCAGCACGTTGTCCAGCGTCGTGCGCCAGGGCAGCAGGCTGGGCGCCTGGAAGGCCATGCCGCTGATCTTCAGCGGCCCGGTGACCGGCTGGCCGTCGATGCGGATCGTGCCCTTGCTCGGCAGGTTCAGGCCGGTGGCCAGCTTCATGAACGTGCTCTTGCCGCAGCCCGAGGGGCCGACGATGGCGATGAACTCGCCCTCGCCGACCTGCAGCGTGATGTCCTCGACGGCGAACTGGCCCCGGGCAAGCAGCTCGTCGTCGTAGGCCAGCCAGACCTCGCGGAAGTCGACGAAGGCGCCGGCCGCTGCGCTCACGAACGCACCGCGGCGAAGATGTTGCGCTCGGCCGCCGGCGGCAGGAAGCCGCCGTTCCAGACGGCGTCGGGGTTGATGCGCTCGCGGGTGGCAAAGGCGTCGGCGACCTGGCTGGCCATCAGCGCCAGCCGCGGCGGGTGCACCGCGCCGAAGCCTTCGCTGCGCGCATCGGCGGTCAGCACCACGGCGTCGAGCGCCATGCGCAGCCGGCGGTGCTCGAGCTCCTCGTTGACGATGCCGTCGCGCGCACGCACATGCGCGATGGCCGCGCGCGGGTCGGCGATGACCTCGCGCACGCCGCGCGTGAACGCGCGCAGGAAGCCGCGCACGGCCTCGGGCTGGGCGCGCAGGAAGGGCTCGGAGACGATGATTGCGTTGCCGTAGAGCCGCACGCCGTGCTGCGCGTACGGGAAGACGACGACGTCGGCGGCCGGCACGCCGCGCGCCTCGAGGTTGAGCAGCGAGGTGAAAGAGAAGCCGGTGATCGCGTCGACGTCGCCGCGCACCAGCATGGTCTCGCGCAGCGGCGGGTCCATCGAGGTCCAGGTCACGTTGCCGACGTTGTTGGCGCGCGCGAACAGCGAGAAGGCGCGCCGGCCGGCGTCGAACACCGGCGCGCCCAGGCGCTTGCCGCTGAGGTCGGCCGGCGTGCGGATGCCGCTGCGGCGCAGTGCGAGCACGGCCGCCGGGGTGTTGCTGTAGACCATCATCACCGCCACCGGCTTGTTCGGTGCGGTCGGGTTGTTGGCATGGAATTCCATCAGCGCGGCGAGGTCGGCGAAGCCGAGGTCGTAGGTGCCGCTGGCCACGCGGGTCACCGCGCCGGCCGAGCCGTTGCCCGAGTCGATCGTGACGTCGAGCCGCTCGCTGCGGAAATGGCCGCGCGCGGCCGGGCTCAGGAACAGCGCCGACGGGCCTTCGAAGCGCCAGTCGAGCTGGAAGCGCACGGCGGTCGTCTGTGCGCGCACGTTCAGCGTGGCGACGCCGAGTGCGGCGGCGGCGGTGCCGGCGATCAGGGTGCGGCGGGTCGGCGAGGGCAGGGTGGTCATGGCGGGCTTTCGGTGGGGGGTGGCTCGGGAACGGGTCAGCAACTTTCGTGCGCGGTCTGCGGCGGCCCGGCGCCGGCGTGCACCCGCCCGGTGCACCAGGCGGGTGCGTGCGACCCCGGGCGGTGCGCAGGCTTCACCGCAGCAGGTCGTGGAGGCTGCGCGCGACGACCCGGGTCGCGCGCCTGAGGTCGTCGAGCACGATGTGCTCGTCGGCACGCTTGGCGTTGCTCTCGCGCACGCTGCGCGGGCCGGCGCCGTAGATCGCCGCGACGACGCCGGCAGCGGCGTAGAGCCGCACGTCGGTGTAGAGCGGCGTGCCGCGCGCCGGTACCGGCTCGCCGAACACGGCCTCGGCGTGGCGCTGCAGCGTGGCGACCAGCGCCGCGTTGGCCGGCGACGGCGGCCAGGCCTGCGCGAGCAGCAGCCGGCGGACCTCGACGCGGATGCCGGGCACGGTGGCCGCGGCCTCGGCGATGACGCGGCGGATGTCGGCCTCGACTGCGGCCGGGTCCTCCTCGGGGATCATGCGGCGGTCGAGCGCGAGGACGACGCGGCCGGGCACGACGTTGGTGTGCGTGCCGCCTGCGATGCGGCCGACGTTGAGGTAGGGGTGGGTGATGCCCGGCACCTGCGACCTGATCTGGCGGTACTGCGCGTTCTGCGCGTAGAGCGCATTCAGCACCGCCACCGCACCCTGCAGCGCGTCGACGCCGGTCTGCGGGATCGCCGCATGCGCCATCTCGCCGAGCACGGTCACCTCCATCTGCAGGCAGCCGTTGTGCGCGACGATCACCTCGTAGCTGAAGCCGGCGGCGATCAGCAGGTCGGGCCGGGTCAGGCCCTGCGCCAGCAGCCAGCCCGGGCCGAGCTCGCCGCCGAATTCCTCGTCGTAGGTGAAGTGCAGCTCGACGCTGCCGCGCAGCGGCTCGCCCAGCGCCGCGGCGACCGCCTCGAGCGCGCGCACGGCATGGAGGTAGGTCGTGAAGTCGCACTTGCTGACCGCCGCGCCACGGCCCCACAGCCGGCCGTCGGCGACCTCGCCGCCGTAGGGGTCACGGCGCCAGCCCTCGCCCGGCGGCACGACGTCGCCATGCGCGTTGAGCGCGATCGTCGGCCCGCCGGGCGCGTAGCGCCGGCGCACGATCAGGTTGGTCAGCGAGCGCAGCCCGGCCGCTTGCACCTGGGCCGCAGGCACCGGGTGGCGCTCGACGGTCCAGCCGAGCGCGGCGATATGCCCGGCAGTGTGTTCGGCATGTCGCGCGTTGTCGCCCGGCGGGGTGTCGGTCGGCACGCGCACCAGCGCCTGCAGCAGCCGCACCTGCTCGTCGAAATGCGCGTCGACCCAGGCGTCGAGGCGGTCGTGGGCCGACGTCATGCCAGCTCCTCGGCCAGCGATTGCAGCAGGTGCTGCATGGCCTGCACGGCGAGGTCGGCGTCGTCGGCGCTGACCGCTTCGAGCGGGTTGTGGCTGATGCCGTCCTCGAGGCCGCGCACGAACAGCATGGCCTGCGGCATGACGCTGTGCAGCTTCATCGCGTCGTGGCCGGCGCCGCTGGGCAGGCGCTGCACCGGCAGGCCGAGCGCGGCCACCGCGGCCTCCCAGCGCCGCTGCCAGGCCGGGTCGCTGGGCGCGGCGGCCGCACGCAGCGTCGGCTCGACCTGGTGCGCGAGGCCGCGCGTGCGGCAGAGGCTGTCGAGCTCGGCGAGCACGTCGGCGGCGCAGGCGTCGCGCGCGGCGTCGCCGGGCGCGCGGATGTCGAGGCTGAAGCGGCAGCGCCCCGGCACGACGTTGACTGCGCCGCCGGGCACCTCGAGCTGGCCCATCGTGCCGACCAGCTCGGGCACGGTGGCGGCGCGCTGCTCGAGGTAGGCGGCCAGCAGCGCGACGGCGACGGCGGCGTCGCGCCGCTGCGCCATCGGCGTCGTGCCGGCGTGGCTGGCCACGCCGACAACCTCGCCGCGGTAGCGCAGGCTGCCGTTGATCGCGCTGACCACGCCCAGCGGCAGGTCGAGCCCGGCCAGCACCGGGCCCTGTTCGATATGCACCTCGACGAAGCCGAGGTAGCGCGCCGGGTCGCGCTTCAGCGCGGCGATCGCGGCCATGGTGGCGGGCAGGCCGGCTGCGCGCATCGCCTCGCGCAGCGTGACGCCGGCGGCGTCGCGCTGCTCGAGCCAGCGCGGGTCGAAGTCGCCGGCCAGCGCGCTCGAGCCGAGGAAGGTCGCCGGGTAGCGCTGGCCTTCCTCCTCGGCGAAGCCGACGACCTCGATGCCGTACGGCAGGCGGCGGCCGGCGCGGTGCAACTCGCGCACGCAGGCCATCGGCACCAGGATGCCGAGCCGGCCGTCGTACTTGCCGCCGTCGTGCACGGTGTCGTAGTGGCTGCCGGTCAGCAGGCGGCGGGCGTTGGCGTCGGCGCCGTGGTAGAGCCCGACGACGTTGCCGACCGCGTCGATCGCGACCTCGTCGAAGCCGCATTCCTCGCGCATCCAGCGCGCGAGCTCGCGCGCGCAGGCCTGGTGCGCGGGCGTGAGGTAGCTCACGCTGAGCTGGCCGCGCTCGCGCCAGCCGGGGTCGCTGTGCACGGCCAGCGCCTCGGCCCAGTCCCAGACCCGCTCGCCGAGCGCGGGCGAGACGCCGTAGCGGTCGTTGAGCCGCAGCTCGGCGATGCGGTGGACCTGGCGCAGGCCTTCGGCGAACTCGCGCTCGGGCGAGCCGGCCAGCCGGCGCTCGAGGCTGGCGATGATCTCGGCGCGGCGCAGGCCGCTGCCGCGTGGCCCGCGCACGGCGAGAACGAACGGCCAGCCAAAGCGCGCCTGGTACTCGGCGTTGAGGCGCTGGATCTGCTCGAACTCGGCCGGCGTGCAGGCGGCGAGCCCGGCCTGGCCCTGCTCCTGGCTCGATGCGCTGGTCAGCGTGCGCGCGACCATCGCCTTGCCGGCCAGCTCGGGGTGCGCGCGCAGCAGCGCGAGCTGGGCCTCGCGGCCGGCCTCGCGCACGGCCTCGACCAGCGCGCGCTTCAAGGCCGCGAGCGTGCGGTAGCCGCCGGGCGGGCGGCGCGCGCAGGCGCGCTCGGCGACCCACGGCGAGTGTTCGTAGACGCCGTCGAGCAGCGCGACGAATTCGGCGGGCGGTGCGCGGTCTAGGCGCTCGAGGCTCGGCGGCATGGCGTCATTCCCAGACGAAGGCGGTGGCGGCGTCGAACGGCTGCGTGCGCCGCCAGTGGCGCGCGATGTCGATGCGCCGCGCGACCCAGACGCGGTCGTGGCGCTCGACATGGTCGAGCAAGCGCTGCAGCGCGCGCAGCCGCCCGGGGCGGCCGAGCAGGCGGCAGTGCATGCCCACCGACATCATCGCCGGGCCGCCGTGGCCGTCGGCGGGGTCGCGCGCGCCTTCGGCGTAGTGCAGGTCGAAGGCGTCGCGCAGGTAGGCGAAGAATTCGTCGCCGTGGCTGTAGCCCTGCGGCAGCGCAAAGCGCATGTCGTTGCAGTCGAGCGTGTACGGCACGACCAGGTGCGGCGCGAGCTCGCCCGAGGTCTTGCGCACCTGCAGCCAGAACGGCAGCTCGTCGCCGTAGTGGTCGCTGTCGTACTCGAAGCCGCCGTGGTCGGCGACCAGCCGCCGGGTGTTCGGGCTGTCGCGTCCGGTATACCAGCCCAGCGGGCGCTGCCCGGTCAGGCTTTCGATCGCGGCCACGCCCAGGCGCAGGTGCTCGCGCTCGGTGGCCTCGTCGACGTTCTGGTAGTGGACCCAGCGCCAGCCGTGGCAGGCGACTTCGTGGCCGAGTTCGACGAAGGCCGCGCTGACCTCGGGGCAGCGCTGCAGGGCCATGCCGACGCCGAAGACCGTCAGCGGCAGCGCGCGGCGCTCGAACTCGCGCAGGATGCGCCAGACGCCCACGCGCGCGCCGTACTCGTAGACCGACTCCATCGACAGGTGGCGCGCCGGGTACGAGGCCGGGTTGAACAGCTCGGAGAGGAACTGCTCGCTGCCGGCATCGCCGTGCAGCACGCTGGCCTCGCCGCCTTCCTCGAAGTTCAGCACGAACTGCAGCGCGACGCGGGCGTCGCCGGGCCAGCGCGGGTGCGGCGGGCAGCGGCCGTGGCCGGCAAGGTCGCGCGGGTAGCGGGCGGGGGTGGGGCGGGGCATCGTTCAGGCGGCGGCGGGTTGCAGGGCGGCGGCCAGGTCGGGCAGGCGCGGGTGCAGGCGCAGGTTGTGCTCGACGCTGTGCAGGTGCGCGGTCATCAGCCGCACGGCCGCGCGCGCATCGCGCCGCCCGAGCGCGTCGACGATGCCCTCGTGCTCGGCCTGCGAATGCTCGGCCGAATGCGCCGACTGGTACATCAGCGAGATCAGCGACGAGCGGCGCAGCAGGTCGGTGAGCAGGTCGGCCAGCACCGCGTTGCCCAGCAGTTGCGCGAGCAGCACGTGGAAGTCGGCCAGCAGCCGGGTGCGCCCGGGCACGTCGGTGCGGGCGACGGCCTCGCGCTCGGCACGCAGGTGCGCGCGCAGCACGGCGAGCTGGGCCTCGCCGACGCTTGCGCACAGGCGGCGCACGAGGGCGGTCTCGAGCATCGCGCGGACCTCGAAGACCTGGCGCGCCTCGTCGACGCTGGGCGTGGCGACGAAGGCGCCACGGCCCGGCTCGAGCTGCACGAGACGGTCGCGGCTGAGCTGGTTGAGGGCCTGCCGCACGACGGTGCGCGAGACACCGAACATCGCGGCGATCGGCTGCTCGGCAAGCTTGGTGCCGGGCATCAGGCGGCGCTCGACGATGGCGGTGGTCACGGCGTCGACGATGCGCGCGGTGCTGCCGTTGCCGCTGGCGGCCGCCTGCGCGGGCGCGGCGCGCAGGCGCTGGCGCGTGCCGCCAGCGGCCGGCACGGCGGCGGTGGCGCTGCGGGGGCGCGACAGGCGGGCGGCGGCCAAGGCAGGGGCGGGCGGTTGACGTGTATGCCGCAGTGTATACACTTTGACGCGCGATGCAACGCCAGCCGGTGCGCACCGGCCTGCCGTTCGCGTCGCGTCCGTCCCACTCCCGCCGCGCCGCGGCCGCCTGCGCCATGGGCAAGCTCACGACCCACGTCCTCGACACCGCGCACGGCCGCCCGGCCGCGGGCATGCAGTTGAGCCTGCTGCGGCTGGCCGCCGACGGCACGGCCACACCGCTGAAGTCGCTGCGCCTGGACGCCGACGGTCGCGCCGGCGCGCCGCTGCTCGAGGGCCAGGCGCTGCAGCGCGGGCGCTACCGGCTGGTGTTCGGCGTCGCCGACTATTTCCGCGCCTGCGGTCTCGTGCTGCCCGAGCCGCCGTTCCTCGACACCGTGCCGGTCGAGTTCGGCGTCGCCGACCCCGGTGCGCACTACCACGTGCCGCTGCTGGTCAGCCCCTGGAGCTGTGCCACCTACCGCGGCAGCTGAGCATGGACGCCTACCTGTTCGAGTGGCTCAACCTGCTGCTGCGCTGGGCGCATGTGATCACCGCGATCGCCTGGATCGGCGCGTCGTTCTACTTCGTCATGCTCGACAACAGCCTGACGCGGCCCGACGACGCCGAGCTGCGCGCCCGGGGCGTCGACGGCGAGCTGTGGGCGGTGCACGGCGGCGGCTTCTACCACTCGAACAAGTACCTGGTCGCGCCGCGCTGGCGGCCGCTGCCCGAGCGGCTGCACTGGTCGTACTGGGAGAGCTACAGCACCTGGCTGACCGGCTTTGCGCTGTTTGCGCTGATGTACCTGCTCAATGCCGGCACCTTCCTGGTCGACCGCAAGGTCCTCGACTGGTCGCCGACGGCCGCCGCGTTCACCGCGCTGGGCTTGCTGTTTGCCTTCTGGCTGGTCTACGACGCGATCTGCCGCACGCTCGGCCAGCGCCGCCACGGCGACCTGTGGGTCGCGGTCGCCGTCGTCGCGGTCGTCGTCTTCGCGGCCTGGCTGGCCTGCCAGTTGTTTGCCGGCCGCGCGGCCTTCGTGCTGGTCGGCGCGATGCTGGCCACCGCGATGAGCGCCAACGTCTACTTCTGGATCATCCCCGGCCAGCGCAAGGTCGTCGCCGCGCTGCGCGCCGGCCAGGAGCCCGACCCGGCGCACGGCCGCCGCGGCAAGCAGCGCAGCGTGCACAACACCTACTTCACGCTGCCGGTCATCGTCGCGATGCTGAGCCACCACTACGGCTGGCTGCATCAGGGGCCGCACAACTGGGTCGTGCTGGTCGGCCTGATGCTCGCCGGCGCGCTGATCCGCCACAGCTTCGTCGCCCGCCACCGCGCGCATCTGCAGGGCCGGCGCGCGCCGTGGCAGCACGCGCTGGCCGGCGTTGCGGTGCTCGCCGCGCTCGCAGTGTGGCTGGCGCCGCCGCCGGCTGACCCGGCGCAGCGCGCCGCGGCCGCGGCGCTGCCGCCGGTCAGCCCGGCGCAGATCCACATGGTGATGGAACAGCATTGCCTGATGTGCCACAACGCCGCCAACGCGCAGAAGAACGTCGCCCTGCACACGCCGCAGTTGCTGCAGCAGCATGCGCAGGCGGTCTACCAGCAGACCGCGGTGCTGCGCCAGATGCCGCTGCACAATGCCACGCAGATGAGCGAGGCCGAGCGCGAGCTGGTGCGCCGCTGGTTCCACGGCGGCGCGCCGGTGCAGTGAAACCGTCGACCCCGCAGGAGATCAGCCACCATGCCGATGATCCGCGTCGAACTGTTCGAGGGTCGCAGCGTCGAGCAGAAGCGCGCCCTGGCGCGCGCGCTGACCGAGGCCGTCGTGCAGACCCTGGGCGGCCAGCCCGAGAGCGTGCACATCGTCTTCCAGGACGTCGCCCGCCACGACTGGGCCACCGGCGGCACCTTGTGGAGCGAGCGCGAGGCCGTGCCACCGCCGCCGCGCTGATCGGCTCACAGGCGTTGGCGTGGCCCGCGCCCGCGCGCGGCGGCCAGCGACGTCGACCTGCCCCGCAGCGGCGGCTGCGCCGCTACGATGCGCCCGATGCAGGATCCCGTTGAGCCCTCGCCGTCGCTGGCGCTGCGGCCCTGGTGGCAGCGCGCGTTCTGGCTCGGCGCCGGCGCGCTGGCGCTGGCCGCCGGGCTGGTCGGCGTTTTCTTGCCGCTGCTGCCGACCACGCCGCTGGTCATCCTGAGCGCGTTCTGCTTCTCGCGCGGCTGTCTGCGCTGCGAGCGCTGGCTGCTGACGCACCCGCGCCTGGGCCCGATGGTGCGCGACTGGCGCCAGCACCGCGTGATCCCGCGGCGGGCACGCCAGTTTGCGTACCCGATGATGCTGCTGGGCAGCGTCTGGGGCTGGTATGCAATGCCGCCGCCGATCCGCTGGATCCCGGCGCTGACCTGCGCCGTGGTCGCGGTCTGGATGTCGCGTCAGCCCAGCGCCGTGCCGAATCCGGTCGACGACGCTGCCGCGCGCTGACCCGCCGGCCGCGTCAGCCTGCGGCCGGCGGCCAGGCGACGCCGCGGCGCGCGGCCATCTCCCGGCCCATCGCCGCCAGGTGCTGCGCAGGCCCGGGCTGCGCGGCGAGCAGCCGTGCCGCGGCGGGGAAGGCCAGGCCGTCCTCGCGTTCGAGGTGGCCGTCGTGGGCGCGCACGAAGTCGGCGGCCGCGGCGAGCATCGAGTCGGCTTCGACCGGCGCGCCGGCGACCAGCGCCTGCAACTGCGCCTCGAGCGCAGACCAGGCCCGGCGGATGCCGGCGTGGTCGTCGAGCAGGCGCCGGGCGAGCGCTTGCAGCTCGGCGTCGCCGCTGGCCTGCAGCAGCGGCAGCACATGCCGTTCCTCGTCCTCGTGGTGCGCGGGCGCGGCCTGCCCGAAGTAGCGCAATACGTCCTGCGCGGCGCCGCGCGCCGCGGCGTCGGCGCCGTGCGCGCACAGGTGCGCGCCCAGGCGCTCGAGCAGCGCCAGCGAGCGGCGCACACGCTCGTGGCAGGCGTCGAGCAGCGCGAACGGCGCATCGAAGCCGGCGGCCGGCGCATGCAGCCCCGGCAGCGCGGCTGCGGCACGGGAACCCGGGCGTTGGTCGATCATGCCGGATTATCGGCAAAGCCGTAGGCCGTTCGAGGTATCGGGCGCGCTGCGTTGATCTGGCGCAATTCGCGCCAGGTAGCTCCGGGCCACCATGCCCGCGTCGGATGGGTAGCAGCCTGAGGCCCATGCGTGACGAGTCCACGATGACGATCACCACCGAGATGAGCAGCAGCGAAGCCGTCGGCGCCTTGTCGGCGCGGTCCCCCTCGCGTGCGGACTCGCCGGCGCAGCCGCTGCGCACGCCGGCCGCACGCCCCGCGGCAGCGTATGGGTCGGCGACCGAGCGGCTGGCCCCGGCCAGCCGGCCGGCGCAGGTGTTGACCACGCTGGGCGTGGCCGGCGCCGACGCGCAGTTGCTCGAGCGCGAGGCGCGCGTGCGGCTGTTCGCCCAGGGCCAGGCGGTGTTCGATCGCGGCGAGCCCGCGCACACCGCGGTGCTGCTGCTGCAAGGCGACGTCGCGCTGGGCCTGACGCAGGAGGATGCGGCGTTTCGCCCCGAGCGGCTGGTGCATGCCCCGGCCTGGCTGGACTTGGCCGCGGTCTGGCTCGATGCGGTCCACGCGACCGAAGCCCGGGCGATGAGCCCGGCGGCGGTCGCCGAATGGCCGCTCGACGTGCTGGCCGCGCTCGTCGAACGCCGGCCCGCGCTCGCCCGCGTGCTGATCGAGGCCCTGGCCCGACAGGTGCAGACGCTGGCGGCCAACACCCACGAGCTGATGCACAAGGACGCGCCGTCGCGGCTGGCGGCCTGGCTGGACCAGCGCTGCGAACCCGACCCGGCGGTGCCGGGCCGGGCCCTGGTGCGGCTGGCCGAGCGCAAGCGTGACATCGCTTCGCAACTGGCGATCACCCCCGAGACGCTGTCGCGGCTGATGCGCAGCTTCATGCGCCAGGGCGTGATCGAGGTCAGCGGCTACACCGTGCGGGTGCTCGACCCGCGCGCGCTCGCCGCGCTGGCCCGCGGCGCGGGCTGAGCGGCGCTGCCCGGCGCGCCGCGGCCCGGGCGCCCCCCGCGCGGCCCGGGCGCCCCCCGCGCGGCCCGGGCGCCCGCCGGCTTCAGCCGCCCGCCTCGAGCAGCAGCAGGCCGGCCGCCGTGTTCGAGATCGGGATGTGGTAGTTGCGGTGCCGCTCGCGTGCGTGCTCACCGAGCGCGCCGCGGGCGGCCAGCCACATCAGCAGCTCGATGCCCTGGGTGCCGGCCTGCCGGACCAGCTCGTTGACCGTGTACTGCGTGGCCCATTCGGGTTCGCGCGTCAGGCTGTCGATGAAGCGCAGGTCGAAGTCCTTGTTGATGTGCCCGGCGCGCTCGCCCTCCAACTGGTGCGACAGCCCGCCGGTGCCCAGCACGACGACGCGCGCCTCGCTCTGCCAGGCGCGCAGGGCGCGGCCGATGGTCTGGCCCAGGCGCAGGCAGCGCGCCGCCGAGGGCAGCGGGAACAGCACGGTGTTGATGCACACCGGCACCACCGTCACCGGCCAGCGCTGGTCGGGCCAGAGCAGCGCCATCGGCAGCGTGAAGGCGTGGTCGACGAGCATCTCCTGGCAGACCACCGGGTCGAACTCGGCGGCCACCAGCGACTCGACGAGGTGCCACGACAGCTCCTCGTTGCCGGCAAACGGCGCGACCTGCGGGAGGCCCCAGCCCTCGTCGGCGTTGCGGTACTCGGGCGCGGCGCCGATCGCAAAGGTCGGCATCTTGTCGAGGAAGAACTCGAGCCCGTGGTCGTTGTAGAACAGCACGGCGACGTCGGGGCGGACCTCGCCCAGCCACTGGCGCACCGGGCCGAAGCCGTCGAAGAAGGGCTTCCAGTACGGCTCGTGCTGGCGGCTGCGGGCGATCGCGCCGCCGATGGCGGGCACGTGCGAGGTCATGATGCTGCCGAGGACGGTGGCCATCGTGTCGTCTCCTGTCTGCGCGGGGTCAGGGCCGGCCGGCGGCGACCAGCCGGGCCTTGAACTCGTCCTTGCTCACGCCGGTCTGCTGCGCGCCGATGTCCTGCATGTCCAGCCCGAAGATGCCGGCAAACTTGGCCAGGTAGTAGGCGTTGCCGCCGGCGGCCAGCAGGGCCAGCACCTGGCGGCTGCGGATGGCCTCGCGCTGCTCGGGGCTCAGGCCGTACTTCGCGCAGTAGGCGTCCTCGTCGGCGACGAAGGCGGCGCGGTTGGCCGCGTCGTTGAACGAGTAGCACATCTTGTTGAGCGCGTAGCCCTTGCGGGCCATGCGGCCGTCGAACAGCACGGTGCCGGGAATGTCGTCGAGAACCTGGCGCATCGCTGGCGTCTCCTGCGGCGGATCGGTGGTGGGTCGGCGGGGCGCGGGCGCAGCACAATCAAGGTCTGCGGTGCGCGGCCCGTCGGCAGTGTCGGCGCGGCGACCGGCACCGATCAAGCGCGCCGCGTTCATGCGTTCCATCCACCGCATCGATGCCCTGGACCTCGACGGTCGTCTGCTGCAACTGCTGGTTGCCGTCGTCGAGCAGGGCTCGGTCACGCGCGCGGCGCAGCAGCTCGGGCTGACCCAGTCGGCGGTCAGCCACGGGCTGGAGCGGCTGCGCGCGCTGGTCGGCGAGCCGCTGGTCGTGCGCTCGGGCCGCGGCATCGTGCCGACCGCGCACGCGCAGGCGCTGGCCGCGCGCGCGCGGCAGATGCTCGACGACCTGCGCGGCTTCGCCGCCGCGACCGTGTTCGAGCCGGCGCGCGCGCAGGCCACCGTGCGCGTGGCCGCCAACGACCTGCAGCGCGACCTGCTGCTGCCGCGCTGGTTCGCGCGCGTGCACGCTGCCGCCCCCGGGCTGCTGCTGCGCGTCGTGCCCTCGGACGTGCCGACGCCCGAGATGCTGCGCGAGCACGACTGCGACCTGGTGATCTCGCCGCGCCCGCCCGAGGCGGGCGACATCGTCCACCGCCGGCTGTTCGAGGACCGCTACCGCGTCTACTACGACGCCGACTGGCGCGCCGCGCCGGGCGACCGCGCCGACTACGAGGCCGCCGAACATGTCGCGGTGCGCCGCGCCTCGGGCCGCGCGCTCGACATCGACCGCGTGCTCGCCACGCTGGGCCTGCAGCGGCGCATCGTCGTGCAGGTCACCGACTTTGCCGGGGTGCGCGGCTTCCTGCTCGGCAGCCCGCGGCTGGCCACCCTGCCGGGGCTGCTCGCCGCGGGCGCGCTGCGCGGGCTCGCGCACGCCGAGCTGCCGCTGCCGTGCCCGCCGATGCCGATGTACGCGATCTGGCACCAGCGCCACCAGCACGACCCGATGCACCGCTGGCTGCGCGCCGAGCTCGACGCGGTGGTCGCGCCGGCGCTGGCGGCGCTGGCGGCGGTGGGGGCGGCGGGGGCGGGCGGGGCCTGATGATCCCGCCGTCTCCGCCCTGCGGCTTCAGCCCAGCGCGCCGTGGCGCTCGCGCCAGGCGCTGGGCGCCAGCCCGGTGCGCCGCTTGAAGAAGCGGCAGAAATAGGCCGGGTCGTCGAAGCCGAGCTCATAGGCCAGTCGCGACACCGGCGCGGCGATGTAGATCAGGCGCCGGCAGGCCTCGCGCAGCAGCCGCTCGTGGACCAGGGCCTGCGCGCTCTGGCCGGTCTCGACGCGCGCGAGGCGGTTGAGCCGCTGTGGCGACAGGCCGAGCCGCGCGGCGTAGCGGCCGATCGGCCAGTGCTCGAGGTGGTGCGCCTCGACCAGCGCGAGAAAGCGGGCAAACACTGCCCGCTGCGGGCGCGCCGGCCCGCCCGCGCCGGGGGCGTGCGGGGGCAGTTGCGCGAGCCGCCAGAGCACCGCGCGGGCCAGCCACAGCGGCACCGGCGTGCCGGCCGCGCGCGGGGCGAGGAACTCGGCGAGCAGTTCGGTCAGCAGCGCGGCCGTGCGCTGCACTTCGCCGGCCTGCGCGTCGAGCGCCAGCACGCGCGGTGTCGCGAACAGCGCTTGCAGGGCCTGGGCGGCATGCGCCGGGTCGCCCTCGACCAGCGCGCGCGGGTCGAGGGTGAGCACATAGCCCGCGGTGTCGGGGGCGAAGCGGAAGGCGTGGACCACGCCGGGCGGGATGGCGATGGCCGCCGGCGCCTCGCAGCGGCTGTGCGATCCGTCCAAGTCGACCTCGGCATGGCCGTGCTCCAGCCAGACCACCTGGTGCAAGCCGCGGTGCAGGTGTGCGTCGATCTCCCAGTGGTACAGCCGGCTGCGCGACTGGATTGGCTCGATGTGCAGGCCCTCGCTGGCGATCCCGGCGTCGCCCGGCTCGCCGTAGAGCGCGAACGCCGGCACCCCGCGGCGCCCGCGCAAGGCGGCTGCGCGGCGCCGGGCCGGGGGCGGGGTGAGGGGCTGCGGCATCGGCCGATTCTGATCCAAATGTGCAAGTCTTGGCCGCCTCCGATGCATGCCGAGATCAGCCTTGTGCGCCACCATGCGCAGCGCTGGCGGCGCTGCGACGCGCGGCCGGGTGCCGCGATGCCACGAGCCCAGAACCAGGAGACCCGCCATGTTCCGCTTCGACCCGTATTCACCGGCGATCGACGCCGACCCGTTTGCGTTCTACCGCAGGCTGCGCGACGAATACCCCTGCTTCTGGAGCCCCGAGGCGCAGATGTGGGTGTTGTCGCGCTACGCCGACATCGTCAGCGCGCTGCAGGACTGGCAGACCTACTCCTCGGCCAGGGGCAACCTGATGACCGAGCTGCCCGGGCGCGCCGGCGCGACACTGGGCACCACCGACCCGCCGCGCCACGACCGCCTGCGCGCGCTGGTCCAGCATGCGTTCATGAAGCGCAACCTCGAGGCGCTGGCCGAGCCGATCCGCGACATCGCGCGCGAGGCCGCGGCGCCGCTGGCGGGCTGTGGCCAGTTCGACTTCATCGAGGACTACTCGTCGAGGTTTACGGTGCGCGTGCTGTTCGCGGCACTCGGCCTGCCCACCGCGAGGGAAGGCGGCGACGAGACGACCGTGCGCGAGAAGGCCGTGCTGATGGTGCAGAGCGACCCGCACACCCGCACCAAGGGCCCCGAGCACATCGCCGCGTACAACTGGATGACCGACTATGCCTCGAAGGTCATCGCCGAGCGGCGCGCAAACCCGAGGAACGACCTGATCTCGCACTTCAGCATGGCCGAGATCGACGGCGACCGCCTCGACGAGCGCGAGGTGCTGCTGACCACGACGACGCTGATCATGGCCGGCATCGAGAGCCTGGGCGGCTTCATGGCGATGTTCGCGCTGAACCTGGCCGACCACCCCGAGGCGCGTCGCGCGGTGGTCGCCGACCCGGCGCTGCTGCCCGAGGCCATCGAGGAGTCGCTGCGCTACAACACCTCGGCGCAGCGCTTTCGCCGCTGCCTGCAGAAGGACGTCGAGCTGCACGGCCAGACGATGCGCGCCGGCGACTTCGTCTGCCTGGCCTACGGCTCGGGCAACCGTGACGAGCGCCAGTTTCCCGACCCCGACCGCTACGACATCCGGCGCAAGCCGCGCGGTCACCTCGGCTTCGGCGGCGGCGTGCACGCCTGCCTGGGCACGGCGATCGCGCGGCTGGCGGTGAAGATCGCCTTCGACGAGTTCCACCGCGTCGTGCCCGACTACCATCGCGTGCAGCAGCAACTGCCGTGGATGCCGTCGTCGACCTTCCGCAGCCCGCTGCAGCTCGAGCTGGCGGACTGAACGGAACGCGACCATGGCCCATATCACCTTCGTCGAACCCTCGGGGCAGGCGCGCAGCGTCGCCGTGACCGACGGCTGGAGCCTGATGCAGGGCGCGACCGCGGCCGGCGTCGAGGGCATCGTCGCCGAATGCGGTGGCTCCTGCGCCTGCGCGACCTGCCACTGCTACGTCGACGAGGCGCGCGCGGCCGAGCTGCCGCCGCCGTCGGCGGCCGAGCTCGACATGCTGGCCCATGTCGCCGCCGAGCGCCGGCCGGGCAGCCGGCTGGCGTGCCAGATCAAGGCCACGCCGGCGCTCGACGGGCTGGTCGTGACCCTGCCCGAGCGTCAGGAGTGAGCGGCGTGAGCGCGGCGATGGTCGTGGTCGGCGCCGGCCAGGCCGGCGTGCAGGCCGCCGAGGCGCTGCGCGCCGGCGGCCACGACGGCGAGCTGCTGCTGATCGGTGCCGAGCCGCACGCGCCGTACCACCGCCCGCCGCTGTCCAAGGCCTGGCTGGCCGGCGAGGTCGAGGCCGCGCAGCTCGCGCTGCGCGCGCCCGAGCTGCTCGCGCGCAAACGCATCGCGCTGCGCAGCGGGGTCGCGGTGACGGCCATCGACCGTGGCGCCTGCCGCCTCGCGCTGCGCGCGGCCGATGGCACGCACTCGGCGCTGGACTACGCCGGCCTGGTGCTGGCCACCGGCGCGACCCCGCGCCGGCTCGCGCTGCCCGGTGCCGACGCGGCCAACGTCCACGTGCTGCGCAGCCGCGACGACGCGCAGGCGCTGGCTGCCGCGCTGCGCGACTGCGCCGCGCGCGCGCTGCCGCTGGTCGTCGTCGGCGGCGGCTTCATCGGGCTCGAGGTGGCGGCCACCGCACGCAAGCTCGGCATTGCCGTCACCGTGCTCGAAGCCGCGCCGCGGCTGCTCGCGCGCGCGCTGGCGCCGCTGCTGTCGGACTGGTTTGCCGCGCTGCACCGGGCGCGCGGTGTCGAGCTCGTGCTTGGCGCCGCGGTGGCTGGCTTCGCGCTCGAAGGCGAGCGGGTGGTCGCGGTGCAGACCGCCGACGGGCGCCGCCACCCGGCCGGCGCGGTGCTGGTCGGCGTCGGCGTGCGCGCCGACGACACGCTGGCGCGCGCTGCCGGGCTCGACTGCGACGCCGCCGGCGGCATCGTCGTCGACGACTGCGCGCGCACCGCCGACCCGCGGATCACCGCGGCCGGCGACTGCACCGTGCGCCGGCTGGCCGACGGCACGCTGCTGCGGCTCGAGTCGGTGCACAACGCGACCGAGCAGGGCAAGTCGGCGGCCGCCGCGCTGCTCGGCCAGCCGCGGCCGTTCACGGCGACGCCGTGGTTCTGGTCCGACCAGTACGAGTTCAAGCTGCAGATGGCCGGGCTGTCGGCCGGCGCCGACCGCTGGGTGCGGCGTGGCGACCCCGCGGCCGGCGCCTTCACGGTCTTCCACTACCGCGGCGAACGCCTGCTGGCGGCCGATTCGGTCAACGCCGCGCGCGAGCACCTGGCCGCGCGCAAGCTGCTCGACGCCGGCGTCTGGCCGGCGCCGGCGCTGCTGGCCGACCCGGCCACCGACCTCGCGGCGTTGGCTGCGCCGTCGGGTCCGGACAGCGCGGCCGCGGGGCCGCCGCCGCTCAGTCGGCCGTGATGCGCCGCTCGCGCACGACGCGCGCGTAGCGCTCGCTGTCGGCGCGCGACAGCGCAAGAAACTGCGCCGGGGTCAGCGGCGTGGGCTCGGCGCCGAAGCCGCGGATCGGGTCGGCCACCGCCGGCATGCCCAGCGCACGGTTGATCTCGCGGTTGAGCCGCTCGACGATCGGCGCCGGCGTGCCCGGCGGCGCCCAGAAGCCGTGCGTGGTGCCGACGTCAAAGTCGGCCAGGCCCAGCTCGCGCAGCGTCGGCACGTCGGGGAACAGCGCGACGCGGCGCTGCCCGGTGACGGCCAGCATGCGCAGCCGGCCCTCGCGCACATGGGCAAACGAGATGCCCGGGTCGAAGGCCCAGTCGAGGGTGCCGCCCAGCAGGTCGGTCAGCACGCCGGCCGAGCCGCGGTACGGGATGTGCACGGCGAAGGTGTTGGTCGCCATCCGCAGCATCTCGGCGGCCAGGTGCGGCGAGCTGCCGTTGCCCGGCGAGCCGAAGTTGAGCCGGCCCGGGTTGGCGCGCATGTGGCGCATGAAGCCGGCGTAGTCCTGGAACGGCAGCCCGGCGCGGGCGACCAGGAACAGCTCGAAGCGTGCTGCTGCGGCCACCGGCACCATCTCGCGCAGCGGGTCGAAGGCCAGGCGCTGCAGGTGCGGGCCGATGACCATTGTGCTGCCGGCCGACAGCGCGATCGTGTAGCCGTCGGGCGCAGCCCTGTGCACGGCGTCGAGCCCGATCATGCCGCCGCCGCCGGCGCGGTTCTCGATGACCACGGTCTGGCCCAGCGCCTGCGACACTTGCGGCGCGATCGAGCGCGCGGTGATGTCGGGCGTGCTGCCGGGCCCGAAGTTGACGACGACGCGGACCGGCCGCGTCGGCCAGGTCTGCGCGAGCGCGGCCTGCATCGGCGCGTACAGGCCGGCGCCGAGCATCGCTGCGCCCAGGCCTTGGGTGAGGGTTCTGCGGTTGCGGTTCATGGGGTCTCCTGGTGCCGGACGGGCCGGTGGCTTGTGACGACGGGGGGCGAAGTATCCCGACTGGGGGGGCTGTGGTCTTCGGCGGGCGCGATGCGCGAGGCCGTCACTCGGGTTCGATGCCGGCGCGGCGGATGACTTCGCTCCAGCGCCGGATCTCGTTGTGCAGCAGGGTCTGCAGCTCGGCCGGCGAACCGGCCTGCAGCCGCATGCCCAGCGCGCCCAGGCGCTCGCGCACCGCGGGTGCGGCCACCGCGTCGCGCGCGGCCCGGTTGAGCGCGTCGATGACCGCCGCCGGTGTGCCGGCCGGGGCGGCCAGCGCGTTCCACGACGCGACGTCGTAGCCGGCGACGCCGGCCTGCGCGACCGTCGGCACCTGCGGCAGCGCGGCGTTGCGCTGGCCCGAGGTGACCGCCAGCGCGCGCACCGCGCCGGCGTTGACGTGGGGCAGCATCGGGCCGACGATCTCGAAGGCGACGTCGATCTCGCCGGCGCGCAGCGCAGTCAGCACCGCGGGGCTGGCGCGGTACGGCACGGTCAGCGTGTCGATGCCGGCGACGGTCTCGAACAGCTTGGCCGCCAGGTGCTGCGTGCTGCCGATCGCGATCGTGCCGACGTTGAGCCGCCCCGGGTGCGCGCGCGCGTGGGCGAGCAGCTCGGCCAGGGTCGTGAAGCGCGATGCGGCCGGCACGAAGATGCCGAGGTCGAAGTAGCCCAGCGTCGCGATCGGCGCGAAGTCGCGCAGCGGGTCGTAGGGCAGGTTGCGAAACAGCCCGACGCTGACCGCGGTGGCGTTGCTCATCAGCAGCAGCGTGTGGCCGTCGGCGCGCGCCGAGCGCAGCTGCTGCGCGGCGACGATGCCGCCGGCGCCGGGCCGGTTGTCGACGATGACCTGCTGGCCCAGCGCGGCGGCGAACTGCTCGCCGACCACGCGCGCGGTCAGGTCGGCGATGCCGCCGGGGCCGAAGGGCACGACGAGGGTGATCGCGCGCTCGGGGAAACGGGCCTGCGCCAGCGCGGGCAGGGCCAGCAGCGCCGGCGCGGCGGCGCCGGCGACGAGCAGGCGCCGGCGTGTGAATGGCGGGGTGCGGGGCATCGGTGGGAATCCGTGCGGCGGCGGGTCAGGCTTGGACCGCGCTCAGCCTTGGGCGTTCAACTGCTGCTCGAGGCGCTGCAGCACCTGGTAGCAGGGCAGCACCTGGGCGACGCTGGCGTTGGGCTCGCGGCCCTCGCGGATCGCGGCGAAGAACTCGCGGTCCTGCAGCTCGATGCCGTTCATCGAGACCGCCACGCGGCTGACGTCGATCTTCTCGTCCTTGCCGTCGTAGAGGTCGTCGTAGCGCGCGAGGTAGGTGCCGCTGTCGCCGATGTAGCGGAAGAACGTGCCCAGCGGGCCGTCGTTGTTGAAGCTCAGCGACAGCGTGCAGATCGCCCCGCTGGCGGTCTTGAGCTGAATGCTCATGTCCATCGCGATGCCCAGCGTCGGGTGGATCGGGCCCTGCAGCGCGTGGGCCTGCACGATCGTGCTGCGCGTCTGGTAGGCGAACAGGTCGACGGTGTGCGCAGCGTGGTGCCACAGCAGGTGGTCGGTCCAGCTGCGCGGCTGGCCCAGCGCGTTGGTGTTGGTGCGCCTGAAGAAGTAGGTCTGCACGTCCATCTGGTGGATCTGGAAGCCCTCGTCGACGACGCGCCGGCGCACCCACTGGTGGCTGGGGTTGAAGCGCCGCGTGTGGCCGCACATCGCGACCAGCCCGGTCTCGCGCTGGCGCCGGACGACGGCCTCGCCGTCGGCCAGCCGGTCGCACAGCGGGATCTCGACCTGCACATGCTTGCCCGCATCGAGGCAGGCCAGCGCCTGCGCGGCGTGCATCTGCGTGGGCGTGCAGAGGATCACCGCGTCGACCTCGGCGATCGCGAGGCTGTCGGCGAGCTCGGTCGTGACATGCGCGATGCCGTACTTGTCGGCCACTTCCTGCGTCTTGGCCCGCTCGCGGCTGACCAGCGAGACGACCTTGACGTCGGGGATCTGGCGGATGGCGTCGAGGTGCTTGATGCCGAAGGCACCGGCACCGGCAAGGGCGACTTGGAGGGTCATGGGTTTTCCAGGATCAGGTGGCCGACCGCGGTGTTGCTGGCCGGCACGTGATAGAAGCGGTGGACCACACGCGGCGGGTGCTCGCTCATCGCGCCGCGCGCGATCAGCCACATCACCAGTTCGATGCCCTCGCTGCCGGCTTCGCGCACGTACTCGATGTGCGGCACCTGGGCGAGGCCGGCCGGGTCGGCGATCAGGCGGTCGAGGAAGCGCTGGTCCCACTCGGCGTTGATCAGCCCGGCGCGCGGTCCCTGCAACTGGTGGCTCATGCCGCCGGTGCCCCAGATCTGCACCTTCAGCGGCTCGTCGTAGCTCTGCACGGCGCGGCCGATGGCCTGGCCGAGCTGGAAGCAGCGCCGCCCCGAGGGCACCGGGTACTGCACGACGTTGACCGCGAACGGGATCACCGGGCAGGGCCAGGCCTGGGGCTGGCCGCACATCAGCGACAGCGGCACCGTCAGGCCGTGGTCGACGTCCATGCGGTTGACGATGGTCAGGTCGAAGTCGTCCTGGATCACGCTCTGCGCGATGTGGCTGGCCAGCTCGGGGTGGCCGATCACCTTCGGCACCGGCCGCGGGCCGTAGCCCTCGTCGGCCGGGGCGAACTCGGCCGCGCAGCCGATCGCGAAGGTCGGGATCAGCTCGAGGCTGAAGGCCGTCGCATGGTCGTTGTAGACGAGGAAGATGACGTCGGGCCGGTGGTCCTCGAGCCACTGCCTGGAGTACTCGTAGCCCTTGAACAGCGGCTGCCAGTACGGCTCGCCGGTCTTGCCGTGGTCGATCGCCACGCCGATGGCCGGCACGTGCGAGGTGTAGACCGAAGCGGTGATGCGGGCCATGCTCAGCGCCTCCCCGTCCGGCCGGCCGCACCAGCCGCACGCAGGGCGCGGCCAGCCGCACCCTGGGGTTGGCGGTGCGGCTGCGCGTCGCCGTCCTCGCCGAGGTGGCGGTTGCCCTCGACCGAGCGGCCGCCCTTGATCATCATCTCGCGGTACTCCTCTTCGCTCATGCCGGTCATGCTGCCGGCCATCTGCTGGAAGCTCCTGCCGTCGGTGGCGCCGATCTTGGCCAGGAAGTAGATGTTGCCGCCGAGCGCGATGCAGCGGTTGAGGTCGCGCGCGAGCACGGCCTGCTTCTGGTCCTCGCTCATCGGCCACTCGTCGAGGTAGGCGCGTTCGTCGGCCTTGAAGCGCGCGCGGTTGTCGGCCTTCATCAGCGACATGCAGAACTGGTTGAGCCAGTAGCCCTTGCGGCTTTGCTCGGCGTCGAAGATCGTCGTGCCGGGCACGTCGAGGTAGGGCTTGTTCAGCGACATGGTCAGACCTCCTCGGGCCAGTACAGGCGCATCGGGTTGTCGACCAGCAGCTTGCGCTGCAGTTCGGCCGTGACCGCGACGTGCGGGATGAAGTCGACCAGCAGGCCGTCGTCGGGCATGTGGTCCTTCAGGTTCGGGTGCGGCCAGTCGGTGCCCCAGAGCACGCGGTCGGGGAAGGTCTCGACGAGGCGCCGGGCAAACGGGACCACGTCGCGGTAGGCCTGGCGCTGGCCGTCGAGCGCCGGCGGGCCCGACCGCGACAGCCGCTCGGGGCAACTGACCTTGCTCCAGACCTTGGGGTGCTCGCGCATCAGCCTGACGAAGCGCTCGAACTCGGGGCCGTCGACGCCCTGGCTGACGTCGGGCCGGCCCATGTGGTCGACGACGACCGTGGTCGGCAGCGCGGTGAAGAAGTCCCACAGCTCGGGCAGGTCGGCGGCCTCGAAGTAGACGACCACATGCCAGCCGAGCCCGGCGATGCGCCCGGCGATCTCAAGCAGCTCGTCCTTCGGCGTGAAGTCGACCAGCCGCCTGACGAAGTTGAAGCGCACGCCGCGCACGCCGGCCGCGTGCAGGGCCTGCAGCTCGTCGTCGCCGACGCTGCGGCGGACGGTGGCCACGCCGCGCGCCCTGCCGTTCGAGGCGAGGCAGGCGTCGACCAGCGCGCGGTTGTCGGCGCCGTGGCAGGTGGCCTGCACGATGACGTTGCGCGCGAAGCCGAGGTGCTCGCGCAGCGCGAAGAGCTGCTGCTTGCTCGCGTCGCAGGGCGTGTACTTGCGCTCGGGCGCGTACGGGAACTCGGCGCCGGGGCCGAAGACATGGCAGTGCGCATCGACCGCGCCGGCCGGCGGCCGGAACTGTGGCTTGCTCGGGCCGGCGTACCAGTCGAGCCAGCCGGGGGTCTTGGTGGTGGTCATCGGGTGCAGCGTGTCGGGCTTCAGGAGGCGGCAGGGCTGCGGCCGGCCCGCGCAGCGGCGAGGATGCGGTCGGCTTCGACGCGCCAGTCGGTGCTGCGCGCATGGCCCGGTGCGCCCGGGGTGCCGAAGACGCCGGCCTCGGCGAGGTCGGCGACCCAGGCCTGGCGCTCGGCGGTGCCGGCCGCGCTCCAGGCTTGCAGGCCGGCTTCGCGCACGGTGACGGCGACTTCGCGCACCTCCTCGCTGCGGCGGCGGCCATGCTCGATGACACGCTGGAAGAAGTACGCCGCCTGGCGCTCCCAGTCGATGCCAGGGAAGGTCTCGTGCAGCGAGGCGATCAGCGCGTCCTCGACGCCGTAGTGGCGGGCTGCCGTGTAGCTCTCGATGACCATGGCCTCGAGGCCCTTGATCATCACGCTGCGGCACATCTTGGTCGCTGCGGCGACGCCCAGCCGCTCGCTGCCGACGCGGCAGCCGGCAAAGCCCAGCGCGGCGAGCACCGGCGCCAGCGCGGCGGCATGCGCGCCGCCGAGCAGCAGCGGCACCCGGCTGCGGTACGGCGGCACCGAGGTCATCACCGCGCCTTCGACGTAGCGCCCGCCGGCGGCGTCGACCAGCCCGGCGGCGCGGACCTTGGCCCCGGGCGAGGCGCTGTTGAGGTCGAGGAAGTACGCCCCGGCGTCGAGCGCCGCGGCGCAGGCCTGGGCCACGGCAACCGCCTGGCTGGCGGTCACCGCCGAGACGACCAGCCCGGCGCCGCGCACCGCCTCGGCATGCGTGGCCGCCAGCCGCACGCGCTGCGCCGCGGCATGCTCGCGCAGCGCCTGGCCGGCGTCGCTGTCGAGCTTGAGGTCGTACGCGCTCACCGCGACGCCCTGCTCGCGCAGGTCCTCGGCGAGGATGCGGCCGACCTCGCCGTAGCCGATCAAGGCGACCGGGTCCATCAGTCGATGTAGCGCAAGCCGGCCTGGGCCAGCGCTTCGCGCATCTGGTACATGTCGAGGCCGAGCATGCCGGCGGCCAGCCGGGCGCGCTTGTCGCCTTCGTTGGCCTCGCGCGCCGCGGCGGCGGCCAGGGTCTTGGCGGCCAGCGCGCGCGGCACACAGACGACGCCGTCGTCGTCGGCGACGATCACGTCGCCCGGCGTGACGCAAGCACCGGCGCAGACCACCGGGATGTTGACCGAGCCCAGCGTGGCCTTGATCGTGCCCTTGGCGCTGATGGCCTTGCTCCAGACCGGGAACTTCATCTCGGCGAGCGTCTTCACGTCGCGCACACCGGCGTCGATGACCAGCGCGCGCGCGCCGCGGGCCTGGAAGCTCGTCGCCAGCAGGTCGCCGAAGTAGCCGTCGCTGCACTCGGCGGTGATGGCGGCGACGACGATGTCGCCCGGGCGGATCTGCTCGGCGACGACGTGCATCATCCAGTTGTCGCCCGGGTGCAGCAGCACGGTGACCGCGGTGCCCGAGACCTGCGCGCCGGCCCAGATCGGCCGCAGGTACGGCTTGAGCAGGCCGACGCGGCCCATCGCCTCGTGCACCGTCGCGCTGCCGAAGTGGCCCAGGCGCTCGGCGGTCGGCGCGTCGGTGCGCTCGATCTGGCGGTAGACAACCCCGAGTTCGTACATCTCATTGCCCCCGCTGCTTCAGTGTGGCGTCCAGGCGCGGGTAGACGCGCCTGGCGTTGCCTTCGTAGATCTGCTGCTTCTGCGCTGTCGTGAGCAGCGTCGAGGCTTCGATGTAGCGCCGGGTGTCGTCGTAGTTGAAGCCGGTCTCGGGGTCGACGCCGCGCACCGCGCCGATCATCTCGCTGGCAAACAGGATGTTGTCGACCGGGATCACCTGGGTCAGCAGGTCGATGCCCGGCTGGTGGTAGACGCAGGTGTCGAAGTAGACGTTGTTCAGCAGATGCTCGCGCAGCAGCGGCTTCTTCAGCTCCTGCGCGAGGCCGCGGTAGCGGCCCCAGTGGTACGGCGCCGCGCCGCCGCCGTGCGGGATCACGAAGCGAAGCGTCGGGAAGTCCTTGAACAGCTCGCCCTGGATCAACTGCATGACCGCGGTCGTGTCGGCGTTGATGTAGTGCGCGCCGGTGGTGTGGAAGCAGGCGTTGCAGCTCGTGCTGACATGGACCATCGCCGGGATGTCGTACTCGACCATCCTCTCGTAGATCGGGTACCACCAGCGGTCGGTCAGCGGCGGCTCGCGCCAGTGGCCGCCGGACGGATCGGGGTTGAGGTTGATCGCGACGTTGCCGTACTGCTCGACGCACCTGACCAGCTCGGGGATGCAGGTCTTCGGGTCCACGCCCGGGCTCTGCGGCAGCATCGCAGCCGGGATGAAGTGGTCGGGGAAGAGCTGCGCGACGCGAAAGCACAGCTCGTTGCAGATCGCTGCCCAGGTGGCCGAGACCTCGAAGTCGCCGATGTGGTGCGCCATGAAGCTCGCGCGCGGGCTGAACACGGTCAGGTCGCTGCCGCGCTCGCGCATCTTGGCGAGCTGGTTGGTCTCGATCGACTCGCGGATCTCGTCGTCGGTGATCTGCAGCTCGGCCACGCGCGGCCTGGCCGCCGGGTCGGCGATGCCGGCGATCTGCCGGTTGCGCCAGGCTTCGAGCGCCTTCGGCGCGGTCGTGTAGTGGCCGTGGATGTCGATGATCATCGGGCGGGGTTTCTCGGGGGGGGGGCTCAGGCCGGCGCCATGCCGTGCGTGCGCTTGATCGCGGCGGTTGCCGGCGAGCGCAGATGATCGAGCAGCGCGCGCGTGGCTTGCGGCTGGCGCGACGTGGTCGCGACGGCGCCGCTGAAGACGGTGACGATCGCCACCTCGGGCGGCAGCGTGCCCAGCACCGCGATGCCGGGCAGGTGCTGCATCTCGCTGAGCTGCTGAAAGCCCAGCTCGACCTCGCCGCTGGCGACCAGCGCACCGACCGGCACGCCCGGCGGCGCCTGCACGGTGCGCGGCTGCAGGGCCTCGCGCAGGCCCCAGCGCTCGAACAGCGCGAGCAGCGCGCTGCCGCTGGGCCCGGTCGAGTGGCCGATGCGGCGCGCGGCGAGCACGGCGCGCTTCAATGCCGCCTCGCTGCCGACCTCGGGCCGCGGCGCACCGGCGCGCACCGCGATCGCGACTTCGGAGCGCACCAGCGGGCTGACGCTGTCGGAGACGACCGCGCCGGCCGCAGCCAGCCGCTCGATCGCATCGGCGGCCAGCACGACCAGGTCGAAGGGCTCGCCGGCGGCGACCCGCCGCGCCGCGTCGACGCCGCCGACCGACTCGATCGCCACCTCGACGCCGCTGCGCTCGCGGTACGCGGCGGCCAGCGCAGCGAGCAGGTCGCGCGTGGCCATCGACGAGATGCCGGTGAGGGCGGGGTCCATCGCAAAGGCTGGTGGCGGTGCCGCGCGGGCAGGGCAAGGGACAGATTACGAATGACGCTTGGAGGCGCCGCGCGAAGGGCAAGGAGCGAGCCCTTTGATTGTGCGGCGCCCGGTACTTGCCGGCGAGGCATGGTCGGCGATAGCTGCTATGTCAGTTCGGCATGGCCGACGGGTCGTCCAGCCGGTCGATCGGCAACCCGGACGCCGCCTCGTCGCGCACCCGCCCCGGCACCTGCGTCAGCGCCGGCTTCACCGCGGGCTCCCGGGGTCCGGCAGCATCTCGCCGTTGCCGCTGCGGGCGAGCTCGCGCAGCAGCGCGAGCACGCGTGTGACCAGCGGCGTCGGCCGCCGCCGCGCCGAGGTCGCCAGGCTCAGCACCGTGCGCAGCGGCGGCTCGACGATCGGCCGCACGCGCAGTTCGGTGCGGCGCGGCGAGGCCGCGACCGCGCTCGGCGTCAGCACCGCGCTGCCATGGCCGGCACAGACCAGGTCGATGATGCAGGGCACGCTCGACACTTCCCAGGCGATGGTCAGCCTGACCCCGGCCTGCGCGGCCTGCGCTTCCAGCCGGCGGCGGAAGGTGTGCGCGCGCTCGGGCACGACCAGCGGCTGGCGGGCCAGTTCGCGCAGCGTCGCGGTCGGCGCCGCTGCGGCGCCGGCGACCGCACCGCCGGCCGGCTCGACCAGCGCCAGCGCTTCTTCGTGCAGCGGCAGCGTCTCGAGCTCGGCCTGCGGCTCGGGGTCGTAGAGCAGGGCGACGTCGACGCGCCCGGTGGCCACCCACTCGGCGATATGCGCCGACAGCCCCTCGACCACGGCCAGGCGCGCGCGCGGCAGCCGCTGGCCGAAAGCCTCGATCAGCGGCAGCGTCAGCAGCCGTGCCAGGCTCGGCGGCATGCCGACGACGATGTGGCCGCTGGGCTCGTCGCGGCTGGCGTCGAGATCCTCGCGCGCCCGCGCGACCTGCTGCAGGATGGCCACGCCATGCTCGAACAGGCGCTGCCCGCCCGGGGTCATGCGCACGCCGCGGCCGTCGCGCAGCAGCAGCGTCTCGCGCAGGTCGGCCTCGAGCGCACGCACCTGCCGCGACAGCGCCGGCTGCGCGATGCCGAGCACGCGCGAGGCCTTGCTGAAGCTGCCCAGCTCGGCGACGCGGACGAAATATTCGAGCTGCTTGAGGTTCATCGGACGGCGGCACGGTGCGCGTGCCAGGCCGCGATCTTAGGCAGCTTGCGCCGCAGCGCGCCGGCGGCCGGTCGATCGGCCGCCGGCGGCGCAGGCCCGCGGGCGGTCGGCGGAGGGTGTCGCTGTCCCCAAATCATATCTTGCTAATACGAACCATTCGTATTACAGTAGCGACATGACGAGTTCGACCTACCCGTACCCGCCAGGTCACGCACAGCCTGCCGACCCGGTCGGGCCCGGCCGGGCCGGCGCCCACGGCGGCAATGCCGCGCCGCCCGGCCCGCCGCGCCGGGTCGCCAGCGAAGACCTGTTCGCCGGTGCCGTCGAAGTCCAGATCGAACACCGCGAGCAGGTCTACCGCCTGCGCCGCACCGCGCTGGGCAAGCTGATCCTCACCAAGTGAGGGGCCGCCCGCCCAGGCCTTCAACCCCCGTCCAAGCCGAGACCCAGACACCGCCGCCAGCCCCTGCCCCAACACGCCCGCCGCGCCGCCAGCCTGCATGCCAGCCCGCGCGTTTGCCGTCCACCGAACGCAACCGCCGAGCCCATGCCCATCGTCGACCACCGCCACCCGCGCGGCCTTGCCGCCGCCCACTGCCCGCGACCCCGGGTCGCGCTGACCAGCCTGGCCGCCGCCGCGCTGCTGGCCTGCGCGCCGCCGAGCGTGCGCGCCCAGGCCGCCACCGCGCCCGCCGCAACCCCGCTGGCCGAGATCACCAACATCGTCACGCGCACCGAGCGCGCCGTCGACGCCGTGCCGGCCACGGTCACCGTCGACACCGCCGAGCAGGTCGAGCAGCGCGGCGCGCGCGACCTGAAGGACTTGCTGCGCCACGAGGTCGACGTGACCGTGCGCGCGGCGCAACCGCGCTTCGGGCTGGCCCTGGGCAGCGCCGGCCGCGCCGGCAACGAGGGCATCAACATCCGCGGCCTCGAGGGCAACCAGGTGCTGATCCTGGTCGATGGCATCCGCGCGCCGCAGAGGTTCGAGTTCGGCCCCTTTCTGACCGGCCGCGCCGACACCCTGCTGCTCGACGGTGCGCAGACCATCGAGGTGCTGCGCGGCCCGGCCTCGGCACAGTTCGGCAGCGACGGCCTGGCCGGCGCCTTGTCGGTGCGCACGCTCGAGCCGCAGGACCTGCTGCGCCCGGGCCGCGACCACGGCGGCTTTGCGCGCCTCGGTGGCACGACCCTCGACGACTCGCTGGCGCTGACCGTCGCCGGCGCCTGGCAGGGCGGCGGCTGGCGCGCGCTGCTGCTGGGCAGCCAGCGCAGCGGCCACGAGACCGACAACCAGGGCCGCAACGAGGCCGCCGACAGCCGCCGCACCGCGCCCAACCCGCTCGACTACCGCCAGCGCGGCCTGCTGGCCAAGCTGCGCCGCCAGATCACGCCAGGCCACGAGCTGGGCCTGACGCTCGAGACGGTGCGGCGCGAGGTCGAGGTCGAGGTGCTGTCGGCGCGCGCCGTGCGTCTGCCGCCGCCGGCCACACTGCCCGCCACCGCCGTGATCGACCTCGATGCGCGCGACCGCGTCGAGCGCGACCGCGCCTCGGTCGAATGGACCTACGACGACCTCGACGCCCCCGTCGTGCAGCGCGCCGAGGCCCGGCTCTACGTGCAGGACGCGAGCACCCGTCAGCGCGGTTGGGAGGACCGCCATACCGCGCCCGACCGCACGCGCGACAACCGCTACCGCGAGCGCATCGTCGGGCTCGCCGCGCAGGTCCAGGCCAGCGTCGGCGGCGCGCTGCCGCAGAGGCTCAGCGCCGGGCTCGACGCCAGCCAGACGCAGGTCAGCGGCGTGCTCGACGGCGTCGTGCCGCCGGTCGGCGAGGCCTTTCCGCTCAAGCCCTTCCCCGACACCGACTTCCGGCTGCTCGGGGCCTTCGTGCAGAGCGAGGTCGAGCTCGGCGCGCTGACGCTGATCCCGGCGCTGCGCTTCGACCGCTACGAGCTCGAGCCCTCGCCCGCGGGCTACCCCAACCCGGTGGCCTCGTCGTCCGGGCAGGCGTTCACGCCGCGGCTTGGCGTGCTGTGGCAACTGAGCGACGCGCTGCAAGCCTACGGCCAATGGGCGCGCGGCTTTCGCGCGCCGACGCCGGGCCAGGTCAACACCCGCTTCGAGAACCTCAGCCCCCCGCCAGGCCGGCGGCCCTACCGCAGCATCGCCAACCCCGACCTGCGGCCCGAGCGCGCGCAGAGCATCGAACTGGGCCTGCGCGGGCGCAGCGAAGGCCTGCGCTGGCAGCTCGCCGCCTACGACAACCGCTACCGCGACTTCATCAGCCAGGAGATCGTCGATGCCACCGGGCCGGTCGACATCTTCCAGTTCGTCAACCTCGCCACTGCGCGGGTGCGCGGCGCCGAGGCCCGGCTGAACTGGCAGGTGACGCCCGACTGGCAGCTCAACGCGCAGGCCGCTCGAGCCCGCGGGCACCGCGAGCGCGCCGGCGTGCGCGACCCGCTCGACACCGTCGAGCCGGCGCGCATCGGCGCCGGCCTGCGCCACGAGCGCGGTGCCTGGCAGTGGCGCGCCGACCTGCTGCATGTGCGCGACAAGGCGTTCGAGCGCGCCCGCACGCAGGCCCTGCCGAACCCCTACGCCCCGCCGGCCTACACCGTCGTCGACGTTGGCGCGAGCTGGCGGCTGCACCGCGACGTCACGCTGCACTTCAACGTCGAGAACCTGTTCGACAGGACGTACTGGCGCTGGAGCGACGTGCGCGGCATCGCGGCCACCAGCGCCGTGCTCGACGCCTTCACGGCCCCGGGGCGCAGCTTCAACCTCGCGGCGCGCATCGACTTCTGAACTGCGCGCGGCCTGCAACGGAGAACCGACCGATGAACGCGATCGCCGAAACCGATCTCGAGACCCCCGACGCCGCCCGCGTCGCCGCGCTGCGCGAGGGCTACCGCCGCGCGCGCCGCGCCGGCGCGGTGCGCCACCGCGACATCGCCCAGGGCCTGGGCGCCAGCGAGGGCGAGCTGATCGCCGCGCATGTCTGCGACCCGGGCGTCCCGCTGGGGTGGCGCCAAGGCGCCGGCGACGATTCCGGCGGCCTCGTCGCGCACCGGCTGCTGCCGCGCTGGCAGGCGCTGCTGGCCGCGCTGCCGCCGCTTGGCGAGGTCATGGCGCTGACGCGCAACGCGTCCTGCGTGCACGAGAAGACCGGCTGCTACGAGGACGTGCGCGCCGGCGAGGGCGGCGCGCCGGTCGGGCTGGTGCTGGGGCCGGCGATTGACCTGCGGCTGTTCTGGCGGCACTGGGCGCAGGGCTATGTCGTCGAGGAGTCGTTTGCGGCGTCTGGCCGGTCACCGCAGCGCAGCCTGCAGTTCTACGACGCCGCCGGGCAGGCCGTGCACAAGATCTTCGCCCGCCCGGCGACCGACCGCGCCGCCTGGGACGCGCTGGTCACGCGCTTCCTCGCCCCCGCGCAGCGCCCGGGCGTGCGCGTGCTGCCGGCCGAGCCGCCGGCGGCCGGGCGGCCCGACGCCGAGGTCGACGTCGCCGCGCTGCGCGCCGGCTGGGCCGCGCTGCGCGACACCCACGACTACTTCGGCCTGCTGCGCCAGCACGGCGTCACGCGCCTGCAGGCGTTGCGGCTGGCCGACCCGGGCTATGCGCAGCCGGTCGACGCCGGCAGCGCGCGCGAGCTGCTCGAGGCCGTGGCGGCCAGCGCGACGCCGATCATGGTCTTCGTCGGCAACCGCGGCACGATCCAGATCCACACCGGGCCGGTCGCGCGCGTCGAGGTCATCGGGCCCTGGCTCAACGTGCTCGACCCGGGTTTCAACCTGCACCTGCGCGCGGACCACATCGCCAGCGCCTGGGTCGTGCGCAAGCCGACCGTCGACGGCGTCGTGACCTCGCTCGAGCTGTTCGACCGCGACGGCGAGGTGATCGCGATGTTCTTCGGCGAGCGCAAGCCCGGGCGGCCCGAGCTGTGCGCGTGGCGGCGCATCGCCGACGCGCTGGTCGCCGACGCTGCCTGGGCCGGGGAGCGCATGCCATGCGCAAGCTGCTGAGCCCGCCGCAGGCGCGGCGCCGGCGCGCGCTGCGGGCCGCCGCCGCGGTCGCCGCCGGCTGCATCGCGCCGGCCTTGCGCGCGCAGGGCGCGCCGGTGCGGCGCGTCGTCGCCGTCGGCGGCTCGCTGACCGAGACCGTCTACGCGCTCGGCGCCGAGGCCGAGCTGGTCGGCGTCGACACGACCTCGATCTACCCGCCGCAGGCCGCGCAACTGCCGCGCGTCGGCTACCTGCGCCAGCTCTCGGCCGAGGGCGTGCTGTCGCTGCGGCCGACGCTGGTCGTCGCCGCGGCCAGCGTCGGGCCGCCGGCAGTCGTGCGGCAGTTGCAGGCTGCGCGCGTGGGCTTCGAGCTGTTCGACACCGACCACCGGCTCGACGGCGTGCTGGCGATGGCGCGCCGCCTGGGCGGCGTGCTCGGCCGCGCCGATGCCGGCGAGCGGCTGGCCGCGCAGATCGCCGACGACTTCGCGCGCGCGCAGCGCGAGGTCGCCGCGCTCAACGCCGGGCGCGCGCCGCTGCGCGTGCTGTTCGTGCTGTCGCACACGCCCCACCAAGTGCAGATCGGCGGCGCCGGCACCGCGGCCGACGCCGTGATCACGCTGGCCGGGGCGCGCAACGCGCTCGCCGGCATGCGCGGCTTCAGGCCGCTGACCCCCGAGGCGGCGATCGCCGCCGCGCCCGACCTCATCCTCGTCACCACGCAGGGCCTGCGGCAGGCCGGTGGCGTCGACGGCCTGCTGCGCGCGCCCGGTCTCGCGGCGACCGCCGCCGGCCGCGCGCGCCGCGTCGCCGCGCTCGACGCGCTGCTGCTGCTGGGCTTCGGGCCGCGGCTGCCGCAGGCCGTCGGCGATCTGGCGCAGGCCCTGCACGCGGCCGCGCCAGCGCGGGGCTGAGCATGGCGGCCCATGCCGAGGTCGCCGGCGCCGCTGTGGCCCGCGCCGTGCCGGCGGTCAGCACGGCCGTGCCGGGGGCCTGGTGGGTCGGCCTGGGGCTGGGCGCAGCGCTGCTGCTGGCGCTGCTGGCCGCGGCGATGAGCGGCGCGGTGGCGGTGCAGTGGAGCGACTGGGCCGCGCTCGCGCAGGCCGAGCGCAGCGGCGGCGCGCTGGTGCTGTGGGAGCTGCGGCTGCCGCGCGCCCTGTTCGCCGCCGCGGTCGGCGCTGCGCTCGGGCTGGCCGGCGCGCTGGCGCAGGGCCTGTTTCGCAACCCGCTGGCCGACCCCGGGCTGCTCGGCGTGACCGCCGGCGCGGTTTGCGCCGTCGCGCTGGTGCTGACCTTCTTCGCCACCGTCGCCGCCGGCCTGCCGCCGGCCTGGCGGCCGTGGGTGCTGCCGCTGGCCGCGTTCGGCGGCGCGCTGGCGGTCTGCTTCGTCCTCGACGGCGTCGCGCGCTGGCTGATGCCGGGCTCGATCGCCGGGCTGCTGCTGACCGGGCTCGCGCTCAACGCGCTGGCCGGCGCGGTCGTCGGGCTGAGCGTCTACGTCGCCGACGACGAGCAGTTGCGCAGCCTGACCTTCTGGACGCTGGGCTCGCTGGCCGGCGCGTCGTGGCCCGTTGTCGGCCTGCTCGGGCTCGCGCTGGCGATCGGGCTCTGGCAGGGCGCGCGGCTGGCAAAGGCGCTCAACGCGCTCGCGCTCGGCGAATCGGCCGCCGCGCATGTCGGCGTCGACGTGCAGCGGCTGCGCACGCGGCTGATCGTCAGCGTCGCGCTGCTGGCCGCGCTGGCGGTGGCCTGGAGCGGCCTGATCGGCTTCATCGGGCTGATGGCGCCGCACCTGGTGCGCGGCGTCGTCGGTGCCGACCACCGCGCCGTGCTGCCGCTGTCGGCGCTGGCCGGCGCCTTGCTGCTGCTGCTGGCCGACACCGTCGCGCGCACGGTCGTGATCCCGGCCGAGCTGCCGGTCGGCATCGTCACCGCGCTGATCGGCGCGCCGGTCTTCATGCTGCTGTTGCGCCGCATGGCGCTGCGCCAGGGAGGTCATGCATGAACGCGCCATACGACCTGACCGCTGCGGTGGCGCGCGCGCCGGCCGAGGCCGCGGCGGCCGAGGCCCCCTTGCTCGAGCTGCGCGCGGCCACCGTGCGCGTGCCCGGCCGTGAATTCGGCCCCTTCGACCTGCGGCTGGCCGCCGGCGAGCGGGTGGCCATCCTGGGCCCCAGCGGCGCGGGCAAGTCGACCCTGCTCAAGCTGATGGCCGGCGAGCGCAGCGCCGCCGCCGGCAGCGTGTGGCTGGCCGGCGCTGCACTGAACGGCCAGCCGCTGGCGCGCATGGCCCGGCGGCGCGCGGTGCTGCCGCAGGCGCACGCGGTGGCCTTCGGCATGGCCGTCGAGCTGATCGTCGGGCTCGGCCGCTACGCGATCGAGCCCGACGCGCAGCGCACCCGCATCGTCGCCGAGGCGCTGGCCACCGCGCATGCTGCGCACCTGGTCGGCCGGCGTTTCGACACGCTCTCGGGCGGCGAGCAGGCGCGCGTGCAGCTCGCCCGCGTGATGGCCCAGTTGTGGGACGTGCAGGGCGCGCTGCTGCTCGTCGACGAGCCGCTGGCCGCGCTCGACCCGGGCCTGCAGATCGAGCTGCTCGAGGCGATCACCGACTACGCCGCCCGCCGCGGCCACGCGCTGGTCGCGATCGTCCACGACATCAACCAGGCCCTGGCCGGCTTCGACCGGCTGTGGCTGGTGCAGGACGGCCGCCTCGCCGGCGACCTGAAGCCCGGCCGCGCCGCGCTGCCGCGGCTGGCCGAGCTGTTCGGCGTCGAGCTGCAATGGGTCGGCGACGCGCAGCACTTTGCGGTCGCGGTGCGCCGGCGAAGCACCGCAGGCGCGGCATGACAGCGGCCACCGCGGCCGAGCGCAGGCAGCGCGCCGCCGCGCTGGCCGCGTCGCTGGGCGCGCACGCGCTCGCGGCGTCGGCGCTGGTGCTGGCCCCGGGCCTGCCGCGGCCCGAGCGCGCCGCGCCGGCGCCGCCGCGGCCGCTGCAGGTCGTCTGGGTCGACACCGGCGCCGGCGCCGCGCTGGCCGCGCTGCGGGCCCCGGCGCCTGCCCCCGCGGCCACGGCGGCCGTGCCGCCGCCGCGCCCGCGGCCACCGCAGCGCGCCGCCGCGGCGCCAGCGGCCACGGTGGCGGCCTCGCCAGACGCGGCACGACCGCCACCATCCGGTGCGCATCCGCCACCGCTGGCGGCCGCCAGCGCCGCCGAGCCGGACGCCGCCGCGCCGGCCGCGATCGCGCTCGCCGCCGCCGCGCCGGCCGACCTGACACGCCGCGCAGACGACACCACCGCCTACCCGACAGCCCACGGCGCCGCGCCCGGCCCCGCAGGCCGGACCGACGCCGCCAGCGCCGTCCCCGGCAGCGCCGCCCCGCAAGCGGCTGCGCGCGCCGGCGCCGCGGGCGGCGGCGCGGCCAGCCTACGCCGCATCGCCGCCGACCACGCCGCCTGCGCGCCGGCGCGCTACCCCGCGCTGCTGCGCGAGCGCGGCATCGAGGGCGTCGTGCAACTGCGCGTCAAGGTCGGTGCCGACGGCCGCGCCGCCGAGGTGCAGTTGCTGCGCGGCAGCGGCTGGCGCCTGTTCGACGAAGCTGCGCTCGCGCAGGCGCGTGGCTGCAGCTTCAGGCCGGCGGTCGAGGGCGAACGCCCGGTCGCCGAATGGGTCGAGTTTCCGGTGCGGTTTGCGCTGGGCGGGTGAGGGCGGTGCCGCAGCCGCGGCCGGCGGCCAGGGCCATGCCGCGCAGCCGGCGGCGCGCCTTGCTCAGCCCGCCGCGCCGCCCGCCAGCCTCGCCGCGAGCGCGTCGACGCGCGCGGCGACCTCGGCCGGGCTGGCGTCGGTGTCGAGCGTGACCGCGCCTTCGTCGGGCGCCGGCGGCTCCTGCACGCGCTGCTGCAGCGCGAGGACTTCGGCGGTCGCGTCCGAGGGGTCGCGGCCTGCGGCGGCGCGGCGCGCGAGGCGCTCGCGCAGCACCGCGGCGGGTGCGCGGCATTCGACGACCGTCGCCTCGACGCCGAGCGTGCGCGCGAGCGCGCGCATCGCGTCGCGCTCTGCGCGGCGCAGGTACGCGGCGTCGACGACGAGGTTGAGCTCGCCGTCGACCGCCCAGCGCGCGACGGTGAGCAGCCGCGCATAGGTGCGCTGCGTCGCGCCGGGGTGGTAGAGCGTGGCCGGGTCGGTCGGCCGCGCGGTCGGCGCGAGGCCGTGCAGCCGCTTGCGTTCGACGTCGGAGCGCACGCGCAGGCCGCCCAGCCGCTCGGCCAGCCGCTGCGCGACGCTGCTCTTGCCGCTGCCGCTGAGGCCGCAGGTCAGCACCAACTGCGGCCGCGGCGGCTGCGCGAGCGCGAGCGCGAGCGCAACGCGCCGCTGTGCGGCGGCGGTGGCGGCGGCGGCCAGCGCGTCGGCGTCGGCTTGCTGGGCGCGGATCGCCGCAACCTTGGCGCGCACCAGCGCCCGGTACGCCGCAAACCAGCGCAGCAGCGGCAGCCCGTCGTGCTCGCCGCAGGCCTCGACCCAGCCGCCGAGGTAGCGCCAGGCCAGCGCCGGCAGGCCGTGGTCGAGCAGGTCGGCGTAGGCGAAGGCGGCGTCGCCGACGGTGTCGGTGTGGCGCAGCCGGGGGTCGAATTCGAGCGCGTCGAACGGCACCGCGTCGCCGTCGATCCAGACGACGTTGCCGAGGTGCAGGTCGCCGTGGCCCTCGCGGACGCGGCCCTGCGCGCGCCGGCGGGCGAGCACCGGCGCGAGCGCGGCATGGCGCGCGCAGGTCCAGTCGCGCAGCGCGGCCAGCGCCGCCGCCTGCGCCGGCAGCGCGGCGGCCAGCGTGCGCAGGTTGGCCAGCGCAAAGGCGAGCGCGGTCTGCGGGTCGCCCCAGGCCGCCGGCGACGGCGGCAGCGCGCGGTGGAACGCGGCCACGCGCGCGGCCAGCGCGTCGATCTGCGCCTCGCCGAGCGCGCCGGCGGCGGCCAGGCGCTCGTAGGTCGCGGTCTCGTCGAAGCGGCGCATCCGCAGCGCCCAGTCCCAGGGCTCGTCAGCCGGGTCGCCATGGCCACCGAGCCGCGGCGCGTCGGTGCTGCCGGTGACCGGCAGCACGTCGACGTACCAGCGCGCGGCGGTGCGCCGGTTGAGCCGCAGCTCTTCCTCGCAGGCCTGGCGGCGGCGGTCGGCGTTGCGGAAGTCGACGAAGTCCAGCGCGATCGGCTTCTTCAGCTTGAGCACCCACTGCCGGCCCAGCAGCAGCGACGACAGGTGCGTCTGCACCAGCGTCGGCGGCGGTTCGTCGGGCCAGGGCGGGTGGCGGCACCAGTGCCGCAGCAGCGCCGCGTGGCGCTGCAGTGCCGGGCTGGGGGCGGCGTCGTCGGCCATGCCGCATTGTCGTCGGCCACCCCCCGGCGGGGGCCGACCGCGGGGCGATGGCGCCGGCGGCGGCGACGGCGCAGCATCCGGTCCGCACCACACCGTTGCCCCCGACCCGACCGGAGACGCCGATGCCCCTGCCCGCCAGCCTCCCGCCGCAGGCGCGCGCCGCCGCGCCGCAGCCCGGCCCGACCCCGGCGTCAGCCGACGATGCCACCCCGTCCTGGGGCTGCGGGTGGTACCTGTCCAGCCTAGAACTGCGCCGCGGTGTCGAGGTGCGCGAGGAGGGCGCGCAAACGGGCCTGGGGCCGTGGCCGGGGCTGCCGCCCGGCCTGTGCTGACCGCGCCGACTGCGCAGGCCGCCGCCGAGCAGCCCGGCCGGTCACCCGGTGCTGATCGCCGCCCGCGCCAGCAGCCTGCCGGCCAGCGCGCGGCCCGACAGCCAGGCCCGCTCGACGCCGGCGCGGCCTGCGCCCGCGCTCCAGGCGTCGCCGCAGGCGCCCAGGGCCAGCGCGTCGTCCCAGCCGCAGGCGGCGGCCAGCGGCTGCGTGACCTCGGCGTAGCGCCAGCGGTGCGCGACGGCGTGCAGCGGCTCAGGCAGCGCGAGCCCGGTGCGGCGTGCAAAGTCGTCGAGCAGGTGGCGCACGACCTCGGCGGCGTCGAGTTCGACGTTGTGTGCGCTCCAGTACGGTGTGGCGTGCAGCACCCAGCGCTGGGGGGCCTCGCGCCGACGCCCGGGCCGTGGGTTGTCGAGCAAGGCGCAGGCCAGCGGGCCCAGCGGCGCGGTGCTGTCGGGCCGGCGGCACAGCGGCCCGGTGGCGTCCAGCCCCTGCGCGGGCGCGTCGGCGGCCCAGGCCGCCATCAGCGCCCAGCCGGGTTCGCTGTGCACGCTGTGCAGGCCCGCGGCCAGCGCCGGCGCGGGCTCGAGCAGCGGCAGTGCCTGCTCGGCAGGCACGGCGACGGCGACCGCGTCGTGCCCGGCCGGGTCGAGCATGGCGCCGTCGGCGTCGAGCAGTTGCCAGCGCCGGCCGTCGCGGCGCAGCGCCTGCACGCGGATGCCGGGCCGCAGGTCGAGCCCGGTGGCCAGGGCGCGCGGCAGCGAGTTCATGGCCGGCGCGCCGGTCCAGGCACCCGGGCGGCCGGGGTCGGCCACCACCTGCCCGGCCTCGCACCAGCGCGCGACCTCGCCGGCAAACGCCGTGCCGTCCGCGGTGAACGAGGGGGCGCCGTGGTCGAAGGCGCCGACGGCGGTGTAGCGCGTGGCCAGCCGTCCGCCCGGCTGGCGGCCCTTGTCGAAGACGGTCACGGCCAGGCCGGCGCGGCGCAGCACGCCAGCGCAGGTCAGCCCGGCAACACCGGCGCCGATGACGGCCACGCGGTGGATCATGCCGAGGCCCCCCGCACCCGCGCGCGCAGCCAGCGCATCGGCGCGCCGACCACCGGCAGCGTCTCGTAGAGCGCGCTGGCATCCCAGTAGTCGAGGTGCTCGGCGATGCGCCCGTCGGCGGCCAGCCGCAGCAGTGAGCCGCCGTGCACGCGGTGCGTGCGGCCGCGGCGCAGCGCGTACTCGAAGTCCCAGCTCAGGAAGCAGCGCTCGCCGTCGACGAGCGCGTCGCGCACGACGAAGCGGGGGTCGTCGAGCGTCGCGTACATGTGGCGGTAGACGGCAGCGATCGCGGCGACCCCGCGCACCTCCTGGAAGGGGTCGCGAAACAGCGCGTCGTGGGCGTAGAGCTCGCCCAGCCGCGATAGCGCGGTCGGGCTCAGTGCCTCGAAACGGGCGATCAGCCGCGCGATGCGCGGGTCGGGGTGGCGGACGACGTCGTTCTTCACAGTCCGGTGGCGCGGCGCACCGCGGCGAAGTACAGCCCGCTGCTGAGCACCGACAGGGCCTTGAGCGGCTGGGTGAAGCGGCGCGGGAAGTGGATCTCGAAGGCGCCGCGGCCCCAGCCGGCGACGATCTGGCGCGCGGCCTCCTCGGGGCCGATCAGCGCCGGCATGCGAAAGGCATTCTGCGCCGTCAGCCCGGTCTCGACGAAACCCGGGTTGATCACCGAGACGCCGACGCCCAGCGGCTGCAGGTCCAGGTACAGCGTCTCGGCGAGGTTGATCAGCGCCGCCTTGGTCGGGCCGTAGGCCAGCGCCTGCGGCAGCCCGCGGTAGCCGGCGACGCTGGCGACCAGGCTCAGGTGCGCGCTGTCGCCGGCGCGGGCCTGGCGGATCAGCGTCGGCAGCACCGCGCCGAGCAGGTGCAGCGCGCCGACATAGTTGACGCGCTGGTGCAGCAGCGCATCGTCGAGGTCGAAGGCGCTCGCGCGCATCGGCCGGTAGTGGCCGGCGCAGTACAGCGCGAGGTCGATGCGGCCGTACTCGCCGACGATGCGCGCAGCGGCGTCGGCCTGCGCGTCGCGCTCGCCGACGTCGAGCGCCAGCGCCAGGCTGCCCGGGTGGCGGGCGACGAAGCCCTCGAGCGCGGCCGCGTTGCGCGCCGAGACGACGACGCGCGCGCCGGCCGCATGCAGCCGCTGCGCGGTCGCCAGGCCGATGCCCGATGACGCGCCGACCAGCCATACGACGCGACCCGTCCAGTCGCGGATCGGCGGATTGAGGGCCATGCTGCGGATCCCCTTCACAGCCGGGTGAACGACAGCGTGACTTCGCCGAGCCGGATGCCCCACAGGCTCATCACCGCCCGGTTGAGCAGCACGCGCTCGTCGACGAGGTGCATCCAGTCGTCGAACTGCACATGCCAGATGCGCCCGCGCGCCGGCAGCGCCAGCGTGTAGCGCCAGCGCGCGGTGTTGCCGGCGACCTCGCCGCTGGCCTCGCCGATGACGTCGTCGGCAGTGCCGCTGTAGCGGCCGCCGCCGAGCCGGCGCAGCCGCCAGACGCGGCGCTGGAGCTCGCCGTCGCTGAAGCGGAAGTGCTCGTCGAGCACGCCCAGGTCGCCGACCCAGTGGGCGTCGATGTCGACCACGAAGCGGCGCGTGACGCGGCCGCTGCGGTCGGTGAAGATGCCGTGCGCGACGAGCTTGCCGTCGAAGTAGTTGCGCAGGTCGAGCAGCGGGCGCTCGGCGGCGTAGTCGAGCGCGGTCGGGGTCGCGCAGCCGACCAGCGCGAGGGTGGTCGCGCCGGCCGCAGCCAGGCAGAGACGGCGGTTCATTCCTTGGATCCTCCGGGGTGGCGCAGCCACAAGCGGTGCAGCAGCACGGCGGCAGCGAGCTTGAGCAGGCAGGGCAGGACGCAGTACGCCAGCGTCAGCGCCAGCAGTGCGTCGGGGTCGCGGCTGCCCGGCGTATAGCCGAAGACCTGCAGCAGCGGCAGCGCCAGCCCGGCGGCCAGCGCGAGGTTGAGCTTGGCGGTGAAGCCCCACCAGCCGAAGTAGGCGCCCTCGGCGCGGCCGCTGCGGCCGGCGCGCTGGATGACCCCGGCCAGCAGCGCGCCGGGCAGCGCGAGGTCGGCGCCGAGCGCGAAGCCGCTGGCCAGGCAGACGATGACGAAGGCCGCGACATCGCCCGCGCCCAGGGTTGCGGCCCAGACGAAGGTCACCACCGCCAGCAGCATGCCCGCCAGCCAAGCGCGCGCGAGTCCGAAGCGGGGCACCGCGCGGACCCACAGCGGCATCGACAGCGCCGCCGCGGCGAAGTAGGCAAACAGGAACAGCGGCTCCCAGGCCGGGGCCTCGAGGCGGTCGCGGATGAAGAACAGCACCAGCGTCGCCGGCACCGCGGCGGCGATGCCGTTGACGAGGAAGATCGCGAGCAGGCGACGAAACGCCGGGTCGCGCAGCGGCAGCGTCAGCGGCAGCGTCGGCAGCGCAGACGCCCGCAGGGCCGCGGCCGGCGTGGCCGCGGTGCGCGGGGCCTGGGTCAGGAGCGCGAGGCCGGCGGCCAGCGTGGCGGCGAACACCGCCGAGGCCACGCCCAGCCCGGCCAGCGCAGGCAGCACGCTGGCCACCAGCACGCCGGCCAGCGTGAAGCCCTCGCGCCAGGCGACCACGCGCGCGCGCTGGCCCGGCGTGCCGCCCAGCCGCGCGCCCCAGGCATGGTGCATGACCAGCAGCACGCTGTACGCGAGGTAGGTCCAGATCAGCAGCGCGCCGCACCACAGCAGCAGCGCGGTGAGGCCCTGGACCTGCGCCGGCGGGAAGAACAGGCCATGGAAGCCGACTGCGGTCGCCGCCGCGGCCAGCAGCGCGGCCAGCAGCACGCGGGCGTCCGAATGCGCAAACCAGCGGTCGATCCAGCGCCCGATCCAGGGGTCGGTGACGGCATCGAACAGCCGGGTGCCCAGCAGCAGCAGGCCCAGCGCCGCCAGCGGCACCCCGTGCTCGGTCGCGTAGTGGTTGGGCAGCACGACGTACAGCGGCAGCGCGACGAAGGCCAGCGGCAGGCCCAGCGCGCCGTAGCTCACGCCCTGGCGCCAGCTGGCGATCGGCGCGGCGGCGGCCGCCGGTGCGTCGAGGCCCGGCGGGGCGGCGGGAGTGGCCATCGTGGGCACCTTCAGCCGCCCAGCAGCGCCGCGCGCAGCGCCGGCTGCGAGGTCTGCGGGGCCAGCCAGATGCCGAAGAACAGCCGGGTGAATGCGGCGTCGCGCACTTCGCCGGCCAGGCGCGTGTTGACGAAGAAGCGGGCGGACTCGCCCGGGCGCTGCACGCCGGTGATGCGGTCGCCGCGGTCGACGTCGGGGAAGATCGCGGCCATCTGCTGCAGCCAGCGCTGGCCGTCGGCCTCTTCGATGGGGCCCAGCGCGCGCATCTCGTCGAGCGAGCGCTCGGCGATTCGCCGGCCTTCGAGGCGGCGCAGGTATTCGAGCTCGAGCGCGAGCGGCAGGCGGGCAAAGTCGGCGCCGGCCAGCGGCTGCGGCGCCCACAGCCGGGCGTCGTAGACCGACCAGCCGAGCCAGCGCAGCCGGCCCTGGCCGACCCGCCGCGCGCCTGGCAGTTCGGCCTGCACCTCGGGCGGCGGCGCGGGCGCTGCTGCCGGCGACGATGTGGCGCGCACCGGCAGGGCCGGCGCGGCCAGCAGGGCGAGCGCGCCAATCAGCGCTGCGCGGCGCGGGGGCAGGGGAGCGCGGGACATGGTCGGGGTGCTCAGCGGTGCTGCAGCGTGAACTGCACGACGTCGGTGTTGCCACCGGCGAACGCGGCCTCGCAGTACGCGAGGTAGAAGTCCCAGGTGCGCATGAAGCGCGTGTCGAGCCCGAGGGCGCGCGCCTCGGCCTCGCGGCGCAGGAAGGCTGCGCGCCAGCGCGCGAGCGTCTCGGCGTAGTCGGTGCCGAAGGCCAGCTCGTCGACCACCTGCAGCCCCGCGCGCGTGGCTTCGGCGCGGAAGGCCTCCGGGCTGGGCAGCAGCCCGCCGGGGAAGATGTACTGCTGGATGAAGTCGGTCGAGCGCAGGTAGCGCGGGTACAGGTCGTCGCGGATCGTGATGGTCTGGATGCACGCGCGCCCGCCGGACTTGAGGCTGCGGCTGAGCATCGCGAAGTACGCCGGCCAGTATTCGCGACCGACGGCCTCGAACATCTCGATCGAGCAGATCGCGTCGTAGGGGCCGTCGGTCAGGTCGCGCCAGTCCTGCAGCCGCAGGTCGGCGCGCTCGGCCAGCCCGGCGGTGGCCAGCCGGCGCTGCGCCCAGCCCAGCTGCTCGGTCGACAGCGTCAGTCCGGTGACCTGGGCGCCGACCTCGCCCGCGGCGAGCTCGGCGACCGCACCCCAGCCGCAGCCGATCTCGAGCAGCCGCTGGCCCGGCCCGATGCCGCAGGCGGCCAGCGCGCGGCGCATCTTGGCGCGCTGCGCGGCGGCCAGCGGCTGGCTGCGATCACCGGAGAACCAGGCCGACGAGTAGTTCATCGTCTCGTCGAGCCAGAGCCGGTAGAAGCCGTTGCCGATGTCGTAGTGCGCGTGGATGTTGCGCCGGCTGCCGCTGCGCGAGTTGCGGTTGAGCAGGTGGCGCAGCCGGTAGGCCAGCGCGCCCCACCAGCGGCCGTAGACCAGCGTCGCGAAGCGCTCGCGGTTGGCCACCAGCAGCTCGAGCAGGGCGCGCAGATCCGGGGTCGACCAGCGACCGTCGATGTAGGCCTCGGCGAAGCCGATGTCGCCGGCGCGCAGCGCAGCGCCGCAGACGTCCCAGTCGTGCAGGCGCAGGGTGGCCACGGGTCCGCCGCGCTGCGGCTGGCCGAAGCGCTGCCACAGGCCGTCGGGGCGCTGCAGGTCGAGCGTGCCATGCTGCAGGCGCTCGAGCAGCGTCAGCACGAGGCGGGCACTGCGCGGCGTCGCAGCGGGCGGCGGCGGGGCGGAGGTGGTCGTGGTCATCGGCGTGGGCAGCCCATCAGCGGGAGACGAAGTCGGCCGGCGGTGCCGGCTTGGCGAACAGCGGCACGCGCTGCAGCCACAGCCGCAGCGCGTGCCAGTGGATGCGCGTGAGCACGGCCAGCGGCAGCAGCGGCATGGCCAGCGCAGCGCGGCGCAGCGCGGCGGCGCTCAGCGCTTCGAGCCGGCCGCTGACGCTGGTGCGCAGCAGCAGGCCCTGCGCGTCGTGGTGGTCGATGCGCACGACGGTGCGCGGTGGCTGCGTGCTGCCACCGAGGTCGGTGCGCAGGAAGTGGAAGCGGTAGTCGCCCTCGATGCGGCAGAACGGCGAGACATGGAAGACCTTGCGCGCACGCTGCTCGCGGCCCCAGCCCAGCGCCGGCCCGGCGAGCAGGTAGCAGTGGCGCTCGCCGAAGGTGTTGTTGACCTCGGCGACGACTGCGGCGAGGCGGCCGTCGCGGCGGTGGGCGTACCAGAAACTGACCGGCTTGAAGGCCCGGCCCCAGGCGCGCGGCAGGCAGTGCAGCCAGACCTCGCCGTCGGCGTCAGCGATGCCCTCGCGCGCAAGCAGCTCGTCGAACCAGTCCAGACAGTCGGCGCGGCCGTCGCCGTGGTCGCGGTCGTCGAACGCGACCGGGGCCCAGCGTCCGCGCGGCAGCGCCGGGTCGGGCTGCGCGCGCAGGCTGCGCAGCGGCAGCAGCAGGAACCAGGTCGGGTATGCGAAGGCGTGCTCGCGCGGGCGCAGCCGGTGGTGACGCACGCAACCGGTGCCGATCAGCGCCCGGGCCAGCGGCGCGGCGCCCGTGGCGACACCGGCGTGCATCAGGCGGCCTCCGCCAGCGCGGCGGGCGCGCGCGCCCAGGCCGCACGCAGGCCGTCGACGACGGCCAGCGCCGACAGCAAGCCGTCCTCGTGGAAGCCGTAGCGGGTCCACGCGCCGCAGAACCAGGTGTGCGCCCGGCCCTGGATCTGGCCGAGCTGGCGCTGGGCGTCGATCGCGGCCTGGTCGAAGACCGGGTGCGCGTAGTCGAACTCGGCGAGCACCGAGCGCGCCGCGGGCTCGCGCGCCGGGTTCAGCGAGACCAGCACCGGGGTCTTGAATGGCAGCGGCTGCAGCCGGTTGAGCAGGTAGTGCAGGCAGACCCGCGCGGCCTCGCGGTCGCCGTCACCGCTGCGCTCGTAGTTCCACGAGGCCCAGGCCCGCGGCCGCCGCGGCAGCAGCGCGGTATCGGTGTGCAGCAGCGCGCGGTTGGCCTGGTAGCGGATCGCGCCGAGCACGCGGCGCTCGGCCTCGCTGGCGTCGGCCAGCAGCGCCAGGCTCTGGTCGCTGTGGCAGGCCAGCACGAGCTCGTCGTAGCGCTCGCTGCCCTGGTCGGTCGCGACCACGACACCACCCCCCGCCGCGGCGCCCGCCGGCAGCCGGCGAACCGCGCGCACCGGGGTCGCCAGCCGGGCGTCGGGGATGCGCTGCAGCATCCTGTGGACGTACTGGCGGGCGCCACCGCGCACGGTCAGCCAGGCCGGCCGGCCCTCGAGCTGCAGCAGGCCGTGGTTGTGGCAGAAGCGGATCAGCGTCGAGATCGGGAAGCGCAGCATCTGGTCGGTCGGGCACGACCAGATGCAGCCGATCATCGGCAGCAGGTACCAGTCGTGGAACTCGTCGCCGTAGCGGTGGCGGCGCAGGAAGTCGCCGACCGGCTCGCGCAGCTCGTCCTCGGACCCGCGCAGGGCGATCGCGGTGGTCAGGCGGTTGAAGCGCAGGATCTGCGCGAGCAGGCGCCAGAAGCGCGGGCGCAGCAGGTTGCGCCGCTGCGCGAAGACGCTGTCGAGGTCGCTGCCGCTCCACTCCAGCGGCAGCTCGGGGACCTGCACCGAGAACGACATCTCCGAGCGCGCCAGCGGCACGTCGAGCGCGGCAAACAGCTCGAGCAGGCGGGGGTAGGTGCGCGCGTTGAGCACCAGAAAGCCGGTGTCGACGCCGTGCATCCGGCCGTCGAGCGTGACGTCGACGGTATTCGTGTGCCCGCCGAACCAGGACCCGGCCTCGTACAGCGTGACGCGGGCCTCGGGCGCCAGATGCCAGGCCGCGGCCAGCCCCGCGATGCCCGAACCGACGACGGCGACGCGGCGCATCGCTCAGCCCCGGGCAAAAAGGAACGGGGCACCGCGACCGGTGCCCCGTGGCATAAAAACTGCTGTGTGCCGCCCCGGAGCGAAGGAGGGAGGAGGGAGGAGGGAGGAGAGACGCTCCGGGATTCCAACTGAAGCCAGCGGGCTGCACAGCAGGGAAACCCTGGAAGTGATGGCGCCCCGCACCGCCGCCATCACCTCACAGCCGCTATGAGCAGGGGGGGTTCGGCGAGTTCCGTTCGTCGCTGAAAATTTGCTTGCTGCCGCGCAGACCATGCTGCCGGCCCCGGACGGTTCTGCAATCGACGGACTTGACATGATCTGATTGTTTCATTACTGAACCACACAGTTTAATAATGTACCACACTGTGCCTGTCGCGCAGAGCCCTGGTCATGCGCGGGGGTTCTGGCGGCGGGCTGCGGCGCGGCCGCCGGCACCGCTCAACCCGAGGGGGTATGGCCGGTGCGGCGGGCCCGCCGCCTACAATCGGGGACTGCCCGGACTGGACCTGCCATGCTTTACCCCGAACTGTTCAAGCAACTCGAGGCTGTGCGCTGGAACATGGACAGCGACATCCCCTGGGACCGTTTCGACGCCGGCAAGCTCAGCGACGAGCAGGCGCAGACGATCAAGATGAACGCGATCACCGAGTGGGCGGCACTGCCGGCCACCGAGATGTTCCTGCGCGACAACCGCGAGGACAGCGACTTCAGTGCGTTCATGAGCGTCTGGTTCTTCGAGGAGCAGAAGCACTCGCTGGTGCTGATGGAGTACCTGCGGCGCTTTCGCCCCGAGCTGGTGCCGACCGAGGACGAGCTGCATGCGGTGCGCTTCGAGTTCGACCCGGCGCCGCCGCTCGAGACGCTGATGCTGCATTTCTGCGGCGAGGTGCGGCTCAACCACTGGTACCGTCGCGCCGCCGAATGGCACACCGAGCCGGTCATCAAGGCCATCTACGAGACGCTGGCCAAGGACGAGGCGCGCCACGGCGGCGCCTACCTGCGCTACATGAAGCGCGCGATGGTCAAGTTCGGCGACGAGGCGCGCGCCGCGTTCGCCAAGGTCGGCGTGCTGATGGCCAGCGCGCGCCGCACCGCGCAGGCGCTGCACCCGACCAACCTGCACGTCAACGTCAGCCTGTTCCCGCGCGACACGGTGCAGAGCCGCCTGCCCGACCCGCGCTGGCTCGAGCAGTGGCTCGACCGCCAGATCCAGTTCGACGCGGCCTGGGAAGGCAAGGTCGTCGAGCGCATCCTGCACAACCTCGGTCTGCTGATGGAGCGCAGCTTCGCCAGCGTGCAGGAGCTCAACCGCTACCGCAAGGAGATCGGCGCGCGCATGGCGGCGGCGGCCGCGGCGCCGCAGCCGACCTGAGCGCGCCGCGGGCGGCTGCGCCCGCGCGGCGGTCAGGCCTTGCTGGCCGCCGCCCTCGCTTCCTGTTCGGCCTTGCGGTCGGCGTCGACGCGCTGCGCGCTCGGGCGCTGGCCGACGGTCTTGACGTAGGCCTTCCAGTCGAGGCCGTGCTCGGCGAGCAGGTCGCTGCCGAGCACGCTGCGCGTGCTCATCGCCACCAGCGGCAGGCTGACGTAGGCCGCGCAGTCGGCCATCGTGAACTGGTCGCCGGCCACGTAGGGCGCGAACTTCGCGAGCCGCCGAAACGCCGGGATGCCCTTGTCGAGGCGCTTGCGCACGCTGGCCTGGGTCGCTGCGTCGACGCTGCCGCCGAAGAAGGCCTGCCGATACAGCTCGCGCGCGACCAGCTCGAGGTGCAGGTTGACGAAGATGACCAGCTCGCGCACCTTGGCCGCGGCGTAGGGGTCGGCCGGCAGCAGCGCCGGCTGCGGGTGAGTCGCCTCGAGGTACTCGAGGATCGCCACGCTCTCGCACAGCGGCCCCTGCGGCGTGCGCACGAACGGGATCTTGCCCAGGGGCGAGGCCGCCAGCAGCGGCTCGTCGTCGCGCGCGGGCAGCACGCGCTCATCGGTGAACGGCAGGCCCTTCTCGAGCAGGGCCAGCTTGACCGCGTTGTAGTAGTTCGACAGCGCAAAGCCGCACAGGGTGATCATCGGTCAGTCTCCGGCTGGGGTGGCGGTGGTTCGGGCCTCTAAGTCTACGGCCCGTGCCCTGAACCCGGGCGGTGCGCCGCGCGCCCGGCCAGCGCTGCGGCCAGCGCGCCCAGCAGCGCGCCGGCCAGCAGCCCGCTGGCGTGGGCCGCCGCGGCGAGCGGGAAGTCGAGCCCGGCGACGGCCTGCACCGGCGCCTGCCAGGGCGCCTCGCCGACGACCTTGACGGCCAGCCCGAGCAGCACCGCCGCGCCGATCCAGCGCCGCGGCCCGCGCTCGCGCAGCAGCAGCCAGACGGCGACCACCGCGGCGCCGGCGTGCAGCAGGCCCGAGAGCCCGCCATAGCTGTGCAGCCCGGGCTGCAGCAGCAGCGCGAGGTGGGTCAGCGGCCAGGCCGCGGCCCAGGCCAGCGCCGCTGCCGCGGGTACCCGCGCCGCCCAGCCCCAGGCGGCGACGACCAGGGTGCCGATCAGGTTGAGACTCAGGTGCAGCGCGCTCGAGTGCACGAAGGCCGCGCTGAACCAGCGCCAGGGCTCGCGCCAGGCCTGCTGCGGCTGCCAGTCGAGCAGGCCCGGCGGCACCGCGCTGGCGGCCAGCGCGCCGGCGGCCAGCAGCAGCGCCAGCGCCTGCCAGGCCAGGCGGTCGGCGAGCGGACTCAGGAAAATACGCAACGCCACAGCGCGAGGATGGCGTCGCGCTGCGGTGCCACGGCGGCCGGGTCGACCTGGGTCGGCTGCTCGTCGAGCCGCGCACGGTGCTGCGCGCGGCGCAGCTCGCGGTAGGCGTCGGCCGCGGCCTGCCCGAGGCCCGCGGGCAGCAGCGCAGCGGCCTCGGCGCGCAGCAGCAGCGCGATGTTGCCGGCGTTGTCGAGCAGCTCCGGGTGGCGCGCGGCGTGCGCAAGCACGAGGTACTGCACGGCAAACTCGGCGTCGATCATGCCGCCGGCGCTGTGCTTGACGTCGAACAGCCCGCCGCGCACCGGGTGCGCGGCGCGCAGCTTGTCGCGCATGGTCTCGATCTCGGCGCGCAGCGCGGCGGCGTCGCGTGCGGCGGCGAGCACCTGACGGCGCACGGCCTCGAAGCGCGGCGCCAGCTCGGCCGCGCCGGCGCACCAGCGCGCGCGCGTCAGCGCCTGGTGCTCCCAGGTCCAGGCGGTGTTGCTGCCGCGGCCTTGCTGGTAGGCCTCGAAGGCGCGCAGCGAGGTCACCAGCAGTCCCGAGTTGCCGTTGGGCCGCAGCGCGGTGTCGATCTCGAACAGCTCGCCGGCGGCGGTGCGCAGCGTCAGCCAGGGGATCAGCTTGCGCACGAAGGCGCCGTAGACCACCGGTGCCTGCTCGTCGTCGTCGTCGTAGAGGAAGACCAGGTCGAGGTCGCTGCCGTAGCCGAGCTCCTTGCCGCCGAGCTTGCCGTAGGCGATGACGGCCAGCCGCGGGTCCGCGCGGTGGCGCTGGCGCAGCCGCGCCCAGGCCCAGTCCATCGTGCAGGCCAGGCTGGCGTCGGCCAGCGCGGAGAGGTCGTCGGCGACCTGCTCGACGCCGATGCGGCCCTCGACGTCGCGCACCAGCGTGCGAAAGACCTCGGCATGGTGCGCGCGGCGCAGCGTGTCGAGCAGCGACTCCTCCGAGGCCTCGCCCGCGCGCACCCAGGCCGCATGGCGCTCGGCGAGCTCGCGGCGGTAGGCCTGCGGGTCGAAGCGCTCGTCGAGCTGGCGCGCGTCGGCCAGCTCGTCGATGACCCCCGGGTGGCGCAGCAGGTAGCGCATCGGCCAGCGCGCCAGCCCGAGCAGCCGCAGCAGCCGCGCCAGCACCGCCGGGCGCTCGGCCAGCAGCGCGAGGTAGCTCTCGCGGCGCAGCAGCGGGTCGACCCAGTCGAGGAAACGCAGCGCGGCGTCCGCGCTGCAGTCGCCGGCCCCGACCGCGGCGGCCACGCGCTGCAGCAGCAGGCCCAGGCGCAGCCGGGCGTCCTCGCGCAGCGCCTGCACGCGTGGCTGCTGCGACCACTCGCGCACGCGCGCGGCCAGCGCTGCGGGCAGGCGCTCCCACAGCGCTTCGCTGTCGACGGCCGGCGCGCCGTTGCCGCAGCCGCGACAGCCGTTGCGCCCGGGCGGCGGCGTGCGGCCGTCGTGCAGCAGGGCGTCGAACTCGCCGGCGACGAACTCGCGCGTCGCGCCGAGCTTGTCGAGCAGCTCGCAGGCGTCGGCGCGGCAGCTCAGGCCCAGGCTGTGCGCGATCCAGCCGAGGTCGCCGTCGGCGGCGGGCAGCAGGTGCGTCTGCTGGTCGTCGAGGTACTGGATGCGGTGCTCGATGCGGCGCAGGAAGCTGTAGGCCTCGGCCAGGCGCTGCGCGGTCGCCGCCGGCATCAGCCCGCGCGCGACCAGCTTGTCGAGGCCGCGCAGCGTCGAGCGCGTGCGGATCTCGGGGAACTGGCCGCCGCGCACGACGAGCAGCAACTGCACGATGAACTCGATCTCGCGGATGCCGCCGCGCGAGAGCTTGACGTCGTTGGCGCGCTCGGGCCGGCCGGCGGCGCGGCGCTGGGCCTCGTCGCGGATCCTGACGTGCAACTGGCGCAGGCCCTCGAACACGCCGTAGTCGAGGTAGCGGCGGTAGACGAAGGGCGTGACCAGCGCGCGCAGCGCCTGCGTGCGGCCGCTGGCCAGCGCGGCCTGCGGCGCGACGACGCGGCTCTTGAGCCACGCGAAGCGCTCCCACTCGCGGCCCTGCACGAGCAGGTATTCCTCGAGCATCGCCAGGCTGACCACCGGCGGCCCGGACTGGCCGTTGGGGCGCAGCGCGAGGTCGACGCGAAAGACGAAGCCCTCGTCGGTGACCTCGCCGATCAGTGCGTAGAGCTGGCGGGCGACGCGGGCGAAGTATTCGTGCGCGCCGATCGGCTGCGCGCCGTCGGTCTGGCCGTCGTCGTCGTGGACGTAGACCAGGTCGATGTCGGAAGAGACATTGAGCTCGCGCCCGCCGAGCTTGCCCATGCCGACGATCCACAGCTCGAGCGGCCGGCCGTCGGCATCGCGCGGCACGCCGTGGCGCTCGGCCTCGGCGGCGTGGGCCCGCGCCAGCGCGCGCTCGAGGCAGACCTCGGCCAGCGCGGTCATCGTTGCGGTGACCGCGGCCAGCGTCGCGCCCTGCTCGATGTCGGCCACCGCCAGCCGCTCGATGACCAGGTGGCGCGCCACACGCAGCGCAGCGCCGAGTTCGCGCCCGCCGGCGCACAGGGTGTCGATCAGCGCGCCGATCGCCGTGGCGTCGGGCACGCCGGGCGGCAGCAGGGCCAGTTCGGCCGGGTAGCGGCGGCGCACGCGCTGCACGTAGCGGCTGTGCGTGGCATCGGCCACCGCCAGGTTCTGGTCGGGCAAGGCAGCCATGGTCAACGGCGCGCGCAGCGCTGTGCTAGGCTGCCCGCCGCCGATGCTGCGCGTCCTGGCGCGGCGGCGGGGCCGGCGCGCGGTTTGCGCCGCTGGCGTGTCGACATGCCGATGCCTCCGTCCCTGTCAGATTCCGACCCCGACCTGCCGCCGCCGGGCCGGCCCTGGGGGCGTTGGCTCGGCCGCGTCGCATTCGGCATGGTGTTTGGCGCCTGGAGCTTAGTGCTTGTGGCGTGGCTGACGCTGCAATGGGGCATTTTGCCCAACGCGCGGGCCTGGCTGCCGCAGATCGAGCAACAGGCCAGCCGCGCGCTGGGTCTGCCGGTGCGCATCGGCGACCTGCAGGTCGAGACCGCCGGCTGGATGCCCGCGGTCGCGCTGACCGATGTCGTGCTGCTCGACGCCGGTGCGCGCGAGGTGCTGCGGCTGCCGCGCGTGAGCTTCGTGCTGTCGGCCTGGTCGCTGCCGGCGCTCGAGCTGCGCTTTCACCAGCTCGTCGTCGACGGCGCCAGCGCCGAGCTGCGCCGCGACGCGCAGGGCCGGCTGCATGTGGCCGGGGTCGACCTCGGCGACGGCGCGGCCGCAGCGCTCGACCCCGGCGCCGCCGACTGGCTGCTGCGCCAGCACGAGCTGGTGCTGCGCGGCGCGCGGCTGCGCTGGGTCGACGAGCAGCGCGGCGCGGCCCCGCTCGAGCTGAGCGCGATCGACGCCGTGCTGCGCAACCAGCGCCGGCGCCACCTGCTGCGCATCGACGCGACGCCGCCGCCCGACTGGGGGCAGCGCTTCTCGCTGCGCGCGCGGCTGCAGTCGCCGCTGCTCGGCGGCGGCGCCGACTGGCAGCGGCTGGTCGGCGAGGTCCATGCGGACCTGCCGGCGTTCGACGGTGCGCAATGGCGCCGGCACCTGGACCTGCCCTTCGAGTGGCAGGCCGGCGGCGGCGCGCTGCGCGCCTGGGCGCGTGTCGAGCGCGGGCGCATCGCCGAGCTGAGCGCCGACCTCGCGTTGCCGGCGCTGACGATGCGGCTGGCGCCGGCGCTGCAGCCGCTGGCCCTGCGCGAGGTGCAGGGCCGCGTCAGTGCCCGCCACGACGCCGGCGAGCTCACGCTGCGCGCCGAGGACTTCAGCTTTGCCGACGCCCGCGGCCAGGTCTGGCCGGCGGCCGACCTGGCCGTCGTGCTGCGCCAGGACGGCCGCGACCCGGCCGCGCCGGTGACCGCCGGCCGCATCGACGCCGAGCGGATCGATCTCGCGCTGATGGCCGCGGTCGCCGACCGCCTGCCGCTGGGCGACGCGCTGCGCCGTCTGCTGGCCGAACTGCGGCCCGAGGGCATCGTCGAGGGCCTGCATGCGCAGTGGGACGGTGCGCTCGACGCGCCGCGCGCGTACCGCGTGCGCGGCGTCGGCAGCGGGCTGGCGCTGGCCGCGCGGCCGGCGCCGCAGACCGCGCGCCCGGTCGCCGGGCGGCCGGGGCTGCGCGGCGCGCGCATCGCCTTCGACGCCAGCGAGCGCGGCGGCCAGGCCACGCTGGCCATGGCCGACGGCGAGCTCGTGCTGCCCGGTGTCTTCGAGCGCCCGACGGTCGAGCTGACCCGGCTCGACGTGCGCCTGGCCTGGCAGGTCGAGCCGCAGCCCGGGCAGCCCGCGCGCATCGCCGTGCAGGTCAGCGATGCCCGCTTCGCCAACGCCGACCTCGAAGGCCAGTTGCAGGCGCACTGGCACAGCGGCCCCGGCGCGGGCTTCGGCCAGGGCGGACGCTGGCCCGGGCGGATCGACCTCAGCGGCCGCATCGAACAGGCCCGCGCCGATGCGGTCGCGCGCTACCTGCCGCTGGCGATGGTGCCGTGGGCGCGCGACTACGTCGCCCGCGCGATCCGTGGCGGCCGGCTGTCCGAGGCTTCGTTCGTCGTCCGCGGCGACCTCTGGGACTTCCCGTATGCCGACCCGGCGTACGGTGAGTTCCGCATCGCCGGCCGCGTCTCCGGGGTCGACTTTGCCTACGTGCCCGACGAGCCGGGCTGGGTCTCGCCGTGGCCGGCCTTCGCCGCGGTCGGTGGCGAGCTGGAGATCCGCGGCACCGCGCTGAGCCTGCGCAACGCCAGCGCGCGCATCCACGGCGTGACGATCGCCGGCGTGCAGGCGCTGATCCCCGACCTCGAGCACAGCCCGGTGCTGCAAGTCGACGGCACCGCGCGCGGCCCGCTGGCCGACCTGCTGCGCTACGTCAACGACTCGCCGGTCGGCGGCTGGATCGGCGGCGCGCTCGCGCAGACCGTCGCCGCCGGCCCGGCCGAGCTGCGGCTGGCGCTGCGCATCCCGCTGACGGACTCGATGGCCAGCACCGTGCGCGGCACGCTCGAGCTGCCCGGCAACGATCTGCACCTGATGCCGATGCTGCCGCCGCTGGCCGCGGTGCGCGCGCGGGTCGATTTCAGCGAGCAGGGCTTTGCCGTGCGCGGGGCGAGCGCGCGCGCGCTCGGCGGTGAGGCGAGCATCGATGCCGAGCACGGCCCGGACGGCGTGCTGCGCGTTGCCGCACGCGGCAGCGCAAGCGCCGCGGGCCTGCGCGCGACGACCCAGATCGCCGCGCTGGCCAGCCTCGCGCACGCCCTCGAAGGCGAGGCCGCCTACCGCCTGCGTGTCGAACACGGCCCGGCACCGGCGGCGACGCGGGTCGAGGTTCACAGCGACCTGGTCGGCATGGCGATCACGCTGCCGGCGCCGCTGGCCAAGCCGGCCGCCGAGCCGCAGCCGCTGCGCTTTGCGATCCTGCCGCAGGCCGGCGAGCCGGGGCGCGACGAGCTGCTCGTCGACCTCGGCGAGCGCCTGCAGGCGCGCTACGAGCGCAAGGCCGAGGGGGCGTCGCTGCACGTGCTGCGCGGCGGCATCGGCCTGGGCGCACCCGCGCCGCGGCCGGCGCAGGGCGTGGCGGCGGTGGCGGTGCTGCGCGAGCTCGACCTCTCGGCCTGGGCCGCGGCCTTTGCCGACGGCCAGGCGCAGGGCCGGGTGCCGGCCGAAGCCAGCGCCTACGCGCCGACGCAGCTCAGCCTGCGCGGCGAGCGCGTGCGCGTCGACGGGCGCGAGTTCAGCGCTGTCGTCGCCGGTGCCTCGCAGACCGCGGCCGGGCACTGGCGGCTGCAGGCCAGCGCCGACCAGTTTGCCGGCCACGCCGAATGGCGCCCCGCCGCGGCCGGCAGCCTGCGCGCACGCCTGAGCCGGCTCGAGCTGCCCGCCGCGCCCGCGGCCCCGGCCGCCGCCGCGGCCGCGCCGTCCGGCGCTCCGCGGCAGATGCCGGCCATCGACCTCGTCGTCGAGCGCTTCACGCTGGCCGGCCATGCGCTGGGCCGGCTCGAGATCGACGCCGCCGGCGACGGTGCGGCGGCCTGGCGGCTGCAGCGGCTGCGGCTGAGCAACCCGGCGGCGGTGCTCAGCGCCAGCGGGCGCTGGCAGGCCGCGGCGGCCGGCGCTCCGGCGCGCATGACGGGCGAGTTCGGCCTCGAGCTGGCCGATGCCGGCGCCCTGCTGGCGCGCCTGGGCCTGCCCGGCGTCATGCAGGGCGGCGCCGGCCGGCTCGGCGGCGAGCTGAGCTGGTACGGCTCGCCGCTGCTGCCGCATCTGCCGACGCTGGCCGGCCGGCTGCGACTCGACGTCGGCGCCGGCCGCTTCCTCAAGGCCGACCCCGGCGCCGCGCGGCTGCTGTCGGTGCTGAGCCTGCAGGCGCTGCCGCGGCGGCTCGCGCTCGACTTCCGCGACGTCTTCCAGGAGGGCTTCGCGTTCGAGGACGTGCGCGGCGACGTCAGCGTTGCCGCCGGCGTCGCGCGCACCAACAACCTGCGCCTGCGCGGCCTGCAGGCCGCGGCGCTGATGGAGGGCCAGGCCGACCTGCAGCACGAGACGCAGGACCTGCGCGTGCTCGTCGTGCCCGAGATCAACGCCGGCACCGCCTCGCTGGTCTACGCGATCATCAACCCGGCGATCGGGCTGGGCAGCTTCGTCGCCCAGCTCTTCCTGCGCCAGCCGCTGATGCAGGCCGGCACGCGCGAGTTCCACGTCACCGGCACCTGGGACGAGCCGCAGGTCGAGCGCGTCGCGCGCGCGGTCGAGGCGCCGCCACCGACCCAGTGAACCGCCCTGCCGACCGGAGTCACCCCATGAAGATCGCCGCGCTGCAGATGGTCTCGACCCCCGAGGTCGAACGCAACCTGGCCGACGCCGCCGCGCTGGTCGCCGAGGCCGCCGCCGCCGGCGCCGCGCTGGTCGCGCTGCCCGAATACTTCTGCGTGATGGGCGCCGAGACCGACAAGCTGCGCATCGCCGAGCCCGACGGCGGCGAGCAGCCCGCTGCGGCCGCCGCACCGCTGCAGGCCTTCCTGGCCGACTGTGCGCGCGCGCATGGTGTCTGGGTCATCGGCGGCACGCTGCCGATCCGCGCCGGCGACGGCGCGCGCGTGCGCAACGCCTGCTGCGTCTACGCCCCCGATGGCCGGCGCGCCGCGCGCTACGACAAGCTGCACCTTTTCGCCTACGACAACGGCCGCGAGAGCTACGACGAGGCGCGTGTGCTCGAACCCGGCGCGGCGCCGGTCAGCGTCGTCGCTGCCGGGCTGCGCACCGGCCTGAGCGTCTGCTACGACCTGCGCTTCCCCGAGCTCTACCGCAGCCTGAGCTTCGACGGCGGCCAGCCGCTGGACCTGATCAGCGTGCCGTCGGCGTTCACCCACACCACCGGCAGCGCGCACTGGGAGCTGCTGCTGCGCGCACGTGCGGTCGAGAACCAGTGCTACGTGCTCGCCGCCGCGCAGGGCGGCCGCCACGCCAACGGCCGCCGCACCTGGGGCCACAGCATGGTCGTCGACCCCTGGGGCGAGGTGCTGGCCGTGCGCGCCGAAGGCCCGGGCGTGGTCCTCGCCGAGCTCAACCCCGCGCGGCTGCGCGAGGTGCGGCTGCAATTGCCGGCGCTGGCCCACCGGCGGCTCTGAGCCGCGCCGGCCTGGCCGGCGGCGCCGGCGGCCTCACGGCCGTGGCCTGTGTGGCCGCACCTCCGGGCTTGCCCGGGCTTGACGGGTTTGACCGCGGTCAATAGCCTACCCGGCAGCGTATCTAGGCGCGCGCCCTGCGGGTGTGTCGCTGCCGGTGCGCGTGGCCAGACCACAGCAAATCCAGGAGACAAGACATGCAACGCAGCCCCGAGACCGGCTCGCAGCCGGTACCCCACGTGATCGAGGACCGGCGGACTTTCCTGTCGCGGCTGGCGCGCTACGGTGCGGCGGCCGCAGCAGCGCATGGCGCGATGCGCGTCGCCCAGGCCCAGACGGCGGCTGCACCGCCCACGCCGCCGCCCGAGCCGCCGGGCAGCATCCCGGCGGCGACGGTCCTCGCGGGCAAGGACATGACGGCGCTGCGCAACCACTCCGAGCGCCCGCTGATCCTCAGCCTGTCGGCCGAGCACCACAACGTGGCGTTCACGCCGACGCGGCGCATGTTCGTGCGCAACAACCTCAACACGCCGCAGGTCGACGCCGCCAACCACGTGCTGACGGTGCGCGGGATGGTCGACCGCGAGCTGCGGCTGACGCTCGACGACCTGCGCCGGATGAACGTCTGGTCGCAGGGCGCGATGCTCGAATGCGCCGGCGCCGGGCGCACGGCGTTTCGCCCGGTGCCGCGCGGCACGCCCTGGCCGGAGACCGGCGGCATGGGCTGCCCGCGCTGGCAGGGGGTGAGCCTGACCGACATCCTGGCCCGCGCCGGGGTCCGCAGTGGCGCGGTCCACGTCGCCTTCTTCGGCCTCGACACCGGCGCGCTGCCGACCATCCCGCCGGTCGTGCGCTCGATCCCGGTGGCCAAGGCGATGGAGCGGCACACGATGATCGCCACCGGCATGAACGACGAGGCGCTGGCTCCGGTGCACGGCTTCCCGATGCGCGCGCTGGTGCCGGGCTGGGCCGGCTCGGCGTCGATCAAGTGGCTGTCGGCGATCGAGGTCCTGCCGGCGCCGTTCCGCGGCCCGTACATGGACGACACCTACGTCATGCCGCGGCACCCGGTGGCCGCGGGCGAGCGCATGCCCGCCGACACGGTCATGACCGAGGACTGGCCGATCAAGTCGATGATCACCTTCCCCGGGCCCGGCGCGCGCTTCCGCCGCGGCCAGCGCATCGAGATCGAGGGCCGGGCCTGGGTCGGCGAAGGCAGCGTGCGGCGCGTCGAGGTCTCGTTCGACGAGGGCGTCAGCTGGCAGCGCGCCTGGCTCGACCGCAGCGGCGACAAGTACGCCTGGCGCCGCTTCAACCTCGAGCACTTCCCGGAGCGCCTGGGCTTCCAGACCGTGCTCGCCCGCGCCACCGACGACCGCGGCCACACCCAGCCCTTCGTGCCGGCCTGGAACCCGCTGGGCTACTTCTGGAACGGCGTGCACCGCATCGGCTACACGGTCGAGGCTTGAGATGGCGCTTGCGAAGTCACGCTTGCGCGGCCGGCTGCGCGCCGTGCCGGCGGCGGTCGTTGCCGGCCTGCTGCTGGCCAGCGGCGCCGCGATCGCCCAGGACCCGCCCGAGCCGGAGCCGCATCTGGTCGTCGGCCCTGGGATGCAACTGACCCAGCAGCGCTGCATGCTCTGCCACTCGGTGACCTACATCACGCGCTCGCGGCTGACCCTCGACGAGTGGCGCGACACCACCCAGCGCATGGTCCGGCTGGGCGCGGTCGTCACGCCGGCCGAGATCGAGACCATCGTCGGCTACCTCTACACCTTCTACGGCCGCAACCCCGACGGCACGCCGCGCGCGCGCCCGCCCGGGGTGGTGCCGACCGCGGCAGGCGCGCGCGGCGGCTAGGCCGGCGCAGTCTGGCCAGGGGCGCCTGCGCGGCCGGCCTCTTCGGCGGCCCGCGGGCGGGGCGCGATCGCCGGCGGGCCGGCGTCGCCGACGGTCCGTAGAATCGACCGCTTCGCCCCGAGCAGTACCCTGTCCATGACCCCCGCGGCCGAGCCCGCGCCGACGCCCGCTGCCGACTCCGCCACCGACCCCGCTGCCGCCGCGGACGCCGGGCGCGGCCTGATCCGCATCCGTGGTGCGCGCCAGCACAACCTGAAGAACCTCGACCTCGACCTGCACACCGGCGAGATGACGGTGGTCACGGGCCCCAGCGGTTCGGGCAAGTCGAGCCTGGTCTTCGACACCCTCTACGCCGAGGGCCAGCGCCGCTACGTCGAAACCTTCAGCGCCTACGCGCGCCAGTTCCTCGACCGCATGGACCGCCCGGCGGTCGACCGCGTCGACGGCGTGCCGCCGGCGATCGCGATCGACCAGACCAACCCGGTGCGCAGCAGCCGCAGCACGGTCGGGACGATGACCGAGCTCAACGACCACCTCAAGCTGCTGTACGCGCGCGCCGGGCAACTGTTCGACCGCGTGACCGCGCTGCCGGTGCGCCACGACACCCCGGCGACGATCCAGGCCGGGCTGCGCGCGCGCGCCGCCGCCGCCGGCGACCCGCGGCTGGCCGTCACCTTCCCGGTCGAGCTGCCGGCCAGCACCAGCGCCGCCGAGCTCGAGCAGTGGCTCGCGGCCAGCGGCTACGCCCGCGTGCACGGCGAGCGTCAGGTCGGCGAGCGCAAGCTGCTCGACGTTGTCGCCGACCGCTTTCGCGTGTCCAATGCCGAGCCGGCGCGCGTCGACGAGGCGATCGAGACCGCGCTGCGGCGCGGCGGCGGCCGGGTCGACGTCCAGGTCCGGCACGACGACGACACCGCCGAGCTGTGGCGCTGGTCGACCGGGCTGCATTGCCCCGAGTCGGACCTGCGCTACGCCGAGCCGCAGCCCTCGCAGTTCAGCTTCAACTCGGCGCATGGCGCCTGCGAGACCTGCCGCGGCTTCGGCCGCGTGATCGGCGTCGACCTCGGCCTGGTGATCCCCGACGGCCGCAGGACGCTGCGCAACGGCGCGATCAAGCCGCTGCAGACCCCGGCCTGGGCCGATTGCCAGGCCGACCTGCTGAAGTACGCCGGCGAGGCCGGCATCCCGCGCGACACCGCGTGGAGCCAGCTCACGCCGGCCCAGCGCGACTGGGTCGTGCACGGCTCGCCGCACTGGAGCGGCGACTGGAACCGGCAGTGGTACGGCGTGCTGCGCTTCTTCGAGTACCTCGAGAGCAAGGCCTACAAGATGCACATCCGCGTGCTCTTGTCGAAGTACCGCAGCTACACGCCGTGCGGCGCCTGCGGCGGCGCGCGCCTCGAGCGCGAGGCGCTGCTGTGGCGCGTCGGCACGCCGGCCGACGCCGACGCGGTGCTGCCGCGCGCGCAACGCTTCATGCCGGTCGGCGTCGACTGGAGCCGCGCGCAGCTCGAGGCGCTGCCGGGCCTGTGCCTGCACGACCTGATGCTGCTGCCGATCGATCGCCTGCGGCGCTTCTTCGACCGCGTGCAACTGGCCGACGCCATGCTCGACGACGCGCTCGAGCTGCTGCTCGGCGAGATTCGCACGCGGCTGAAGTACCTCTGCGAGGTCGGCCTGGGCTACCTCAGCCTCGACCGCCAGAGCCGCACGCTCTCGGGCGGCGAGGTGCAGCGCATCAACCTGACGACCGCGCTCGGCACCTCGCTGGTCAACACCCTGTTCGTCCTCGACGAACCGAGCATCGGCCTGCACCCGCGCGACATGGACCGCATCGTGCAGGCCATGCACCGCCTGCGCGACGCCGGCAACACCCTGGTCGTCGTCGAGCACGACCCGGCGGTGATGCTGGCCGCCGACCGCCTGATCGACATGGGCCCCGGCCCCGGCGAGCGCGGCGGGCGCATCGTCTTCGACGGCACGCCCGCTGCAGCGCGCCAGGCCGACACGCTGACCGGCGCGTACCTCGGCGGGCGCAAGCAGGTCGGCACCGGCTTGCGGCGGCTGGTCGGGACGTCGACGCCGAAGCTGATCGTCGAGGGCGCGCGCGAGCACAACCTGCGCGGCATCGACGTCGCGATCCCGCTGCAGCGGCTGGTCGTCGTCACCGGCGTCTCGGGCTCGGGCAAGAGCACGCTGGTCCAGGACGTGCTGGTGCCGGCGCTCGCCCGCCACTTCGGCAAGGCCACCGAGACGCCCGGCGCGCACGCGCGCCTGCTTGGCGCCGAATGGCTCGGCGACGCGGTCTTCGTCGACCAGAGCCCGATCGGCAAGACCGCGCGCAGCAACCCGGCGAGCTACGTCGGCGCGTTCGACGCGATCCGCCAGTTGTTTGCCGAGGCGCCGCTGGCGCGCGAGCGCAGCTACGGCGCCGGCATGTTCAGCTTCAACGCCGGCGACGGCCGCTGCCCGAGCTGCGGCGGCTCGGGCTTCGAGCATGTCGAGATGCAGTTCCTGTCCGACGTCTACCTGCGCTGCGCGGACTGCGACGGCAGGCGCTTTCGCGCCGAGGTGCTCGAGGTCAAGCTCGTGCGCGGGCCGCTGCAGTTGTCGGTGGCCGACGTGCTCGAGCTGACCGTGGCCGAGGCCTGCCACTGGTTCCAGGCCGACCGCGAGGTCCTCGCCCGACTGGCGCCGCTGGTCGACGTCGGCCTCGACTACCTGCGCCTGGGCCAGCCGGTGCCGACGCTGTCGGGCGGCGAGGCGCAGCGGCTCAAGCTGGCCGGCTTCCTCGCCGAATCGGCAGCGCGCTCGGCGCACCAGCCGCTGGCCCGGCGCGGCACGCTGTTCGTCTTCGACGAGCCGACCACCGGCCTGCACTTCGACGACATCGCCCGCCTGATGCGCGCGCTGCGCAAGCTGCTCGACGCCGGCCACTCGCTGCTCGTCATCGAGCACAACCTCGACGTCATCCGCGCCGCCGACTGGCTCGTCGATCTCGGCCCCGAGGGCGGCGACGGTGGCGGCGAGCTCGTCTGCAGCGGCACGCCCGACGACGTCAAGGCGCACCCGACCTCGCACACCGGCGCTGCGCTGCGCGACTACGAGCATGTGCTCGGCAGCGGTGGCCTGCGCGTCGAGGAGGGCCGCGCGCTGCAGGCGGTCGTCAAGGCCCGGCGCGACGCGGCGCGCGCGGCGGCAGCGGCGGCCGCCGACGCGATCCGCATCGTCAACGCCCGCGAGCACAACCTGCAGGGCCTGACGGTCGACATCCCGCGCGGCAAGTTCAACGTCGTCACCGGCGTCTCGGGCTCGGGCAAGAGCACGCTGGCCTTCGACATCCTGTTCAACGAGGGCCAGCGGCGCTACCTCGAGAGCCTCAACGCCTACGCGCGCAGCATCGTGCAGCCGGCCGGCCGGCCCGAGGTCGACGCGGTCTACGGCATCCCGCCGACCGTCGCGATCGAGCAGCGGCTCTCGCGCGGCGGGCGCAAGAGCACGGTGGCGACGAGCACCGAGGTCTGGCACTTCCTGCGCCTGCTGTGGGTCAAGCTCGGCATCGCGCACTGCGTGCACGACGGCGCCGAGGTGCGGCCGCAGAGCGTCGAGAGCATCGCCGCGCAACTGCTGCGCGAGCACCGCGGCCAGCATGTCGGCCTGCTCGCGCCGCTGGTCGTGGCCCGCAAGGGCGTCTACACCGACCTCGCCAAATGGGCCAGGGCGCGCGGCCACACGCACCTGCGCGTCGACGGCGAGTTCGTCAAGGTCGAGCCCTGGCCGCGCATCGACCGCTTCAAGGAACACACGATCGAGCTGCCGGTGGCCGACCTCGTCGTCGACCCGGCCGACGAAGCCGGGCTGCGCGAGGCGCTGGCCCGCACGCTCGACCTCGGCCGCGGCGTGCTGCACCTGCTGCACCCGCTGACCGGGCTCGCCGCGGCGATCGACGACGGCCAGTCGACCGCCGGCATCGGCACGCTGAAGGTCTTCTCGACCAAGCGCGCCTGCCCGGTCTGCGGCACCAGCACCCCCGAGCCCGACCCGCGGCTGTTCAGCTACAACAGCAAGCACGGCTGGTGCCCGGGCTGCGTCGGCACCGGGCTGCTGCTGACGCGCGAGCAGCGCCGTGCCTACGACGACACGCGCCGCGACGACGACGACCAGGGCCGCGAGCGGACCTTCCCCAGCGAGGCGCCCGAGGTCGAGGGCGTCGGCGACACGCCTTGCCCCGACTGCGGCGGCACGCGGCTGAACCCGGCCGCGCGCGCGGTGCGCTTCGACGGCCGCGCGATCGGCGAGGTCGCCGCGTGGTCGGTGGCCGAGGCGCGGCGCTGGGTCGACGGCCTGCGGCTCGACGGCCGCGACGCGCAGATCGCGCGCGACGTCGTCGCCGAGGTCGCGAGCCGGCTGCGCTTCCTCGAGGACGTCGGCCTGGGCTACCTGAGCCTGGACCGCGCCGCACCGACCCTCTCGGGCGGCGAGGCGCAGCGCATCCGGCTCGCCGCGCAGCTCGGCAGCCACCTGCAGGGCGTCTGCTACGTGCTCGACGAGCCGACGATCGGCCTGCACCCGCGCGACAACGCGATCCTGCTCGACGCGCTGCAGCGCCTGGGTGCGCTCGGCAACACCCTGGTCGTCGTCGAGCACGACGAGGACACGATCCGCCGTGCCGAGCACCTGATCGACATCGGCCCCGGCGCCGGCAAGCGCGGCGGCCGCGTCGTTGCCCAGGGCAGCGCGGCCGACCTGGCCGGGGCCGCCGATTCGGTCACCGGCCGCTTCCTCGCCACGCCGCTGCGCCACCCGCTGCAGCCGCGCCGCCCGGTCGGCGACGCCACGCCGCGGCTGGTCGTGCGCGGCGCGACGCGGCACAACCTGCAGCGGCTCGACGTCGGCGTGCCGCTGCAACGGCTGGTCGCGGTCACCGGGGTCAGCGGCTCGGGCAAGAGCACGCTGGCGCGCGACGTGCTGCTGGCCAACCTGCAGTTTCGCAACCAGCGTGGCGGGAGGCCCGCGTGGTCGGGCTGCGAGCGCATCGACGGCCACGACGCGATCGAGCGCGTGCTCGAAGTCGACCAGACGCCGATCGGCAAGACGCCGCGCTCGTGCCCGGCGACCTACGTCGGCTTCTGGGACGCGATCCGCCGGCTGTACGCCGAGACGCTCGAAGCCAGGGCGCGCGGCTGGGGCCCGGGGCGCTTCAGCTTCAACACCGGCGGCGCGCAGGCCGGCCGCTGCCACGCCTGCGAGGGCCAGGGCGTGCGCACGATCGCGATGAGCTTCCTGCCCGACGTCAAGCTGCCGTGCGAGGTCTGCCGCGGCCAGCGCTTCAACGCCGAGACGCTGGCGGTGAGCTGGCGCGGGCGCAGCATCGGCGAGGTGCTGCGCATGGAGGTCGACGAGGCGCGCGGCTTCTTCGCGAGCCTGCCGGCCGTCGCCCACCCGCTGCAACTGCTGCACGACGTCGGCCTGGGCTACCTGACGCTGGGCCAGCCCAGCCCGACGCTCTCGGGCGGCGAGGCGCAGCGCATCAAGCTCGTCACCGAACTCGCCAAGGTGCGCGACGACCTCAGCCGGCGCGGGCAGCAGGCCCCGCCGACGCTGTACGTGCTCGACGAGCCGACCGTCGGCCTGCACATGGCCGACGTCGAGCGGCTGATCCGCGTGCTGCACCGGCTGGTCGACGGCGGCCACAGCGTGGTCGTCATCGAGCACGACCTCGACGTCGTCGCCGAGGCCGACTGGGTCGTCGACCTCGGCCCCGAGGGCGGCGCCGGCGGCGGCCGCATCGCCGCGGTCGGCACGCCCGAGCAGCTCGTCGCCGCCGGCACGCACACCGGGCGCGCGCTGGCGGCGGTGCTGGCGCGCTGAGCACCGGTGTCGTCGCCGGGGCCCCCGGGCGCGCCGCCGCCGCAGCGGCGGCATGCGTGATCCGGCGGGCAGCGGCATGCGCGAGAATCGGCGGGCGTTCCGGAGTCTTGCCGCATGCCCGCAGCCATGCCGCGCCGACGTCCTCGCCGTGCTTGAGCAACAGCGCGCAGGGATTGCGCAGCGCTACGGCGCGACGCGGCTGGCGCTGTTCGGCTCGGCGGCGCGCGACGAACTGCGGCCCGACAGCGACATCGACGTGCTCGTCGAGTTTGCCGGCCCGACCACGCTGGACGGCTATTTCGGGCTCGAGGATCAGCTCGAGGCGGCGCTCGATCGCCCCGTGGACCTGGTGACGGCGAAGGCGCTCGAGCCACGCGCGCGTGCGCTGGTCGAACAGGACCTGATCGATGTCGCGTAGCTGGCTGCTCTGTGTCGATGACCTGACCTTCGCCTGCGAGAAGTTGTCACGCATCGCCGCAGCGCGCTCGCGTGACGAGTGCCTGGCCGACGAAACCGCCTTCGACGCGGCGTTGTTCAAGCTTCGGATCATCGGCGAAGCGGTCAAGCGCTTGCCGCCCGAGGCATTGGCGCGACTGTCCGAGCCGCACCGCAGAGGCCCGGCCCGCTTGCGAGAGCTCATCGCACACCACTACTTCGCAGTGGATCCGGACCTCCTATGGGAAGCCGTGAGCAGGCATACGCCGATACTGCTCGACGAGGCGCGAGCCCTGCGTGAGAGCTTCGATGCGGGCTGCCTGTCTCCTGGCGGCAGCTCGACCGCCCAGCCCAGGCGGGGACCGTCCCCTGCGGGCGCAGCGGTGGCCACGCTGCGGTCGGTCGCGAGCCCGAGGCCTTCACGCCGCCGCCGCCAGCTCCTGCGCCAGCAGCCGTGCCGCGGCCGAGATCTGCGTGCGCTGACGGGTGAGGATCATGAACTGCCGCTCGGCCCAGGGCTCGGCCAGCGGCACCAGGGCCAGGCGCCCGGCGCCGGCGTGCGGCACGGCGACCTCGCGCGGCAGGATCGCCAGGCCGAGCCCGGCGGCGACGATGCGGCAGGCTGCGTCCATGCTCGACACCTGGATGCGGTGCGCCAGCTCGGCGCCCAGCCGCGCGGCTTCGCGGCGCAGCAGGCGGTCCAGCAGCCCACCCGGGGACACGCCGACCGTGGCTTCGGCGAGGATCTCGGCCAGCCGCAGCGACGACCGGTGCGCCAGCGCGTGGGTCGGCGGCATCACCACGCACAGGTGGTCGCGCCGGTACGGGCGGGCGACGAGGTCGGCCAGGTCGACCTGGTCCCACAGCACGCCGAGGTCGGCCACGCCGTCGAGCACGGCGCGCACGATGTCGGCGCTGACCCGCTCGTCGAGGCTCACGCGCAGCCGCGGGTGGCGGGCGAGGAAGCGGCCGATGTCGTCGGGCAGGGTCTCGGCCAGCACCGACGGGCTGGCCAGCACGCGCACGCTGCCCTGCACGCCGTCGGCAAACTCGCCCAGCTCGGCGCGCGTGCGCTGCATCGCCGCCAGCAGCTCGCGGGCCCGGGCCAGCAGCGCCTCGCCGGCCGGTGTCGGCGCCACGCCGCGGGCGTGACGCACCAGCAGCGGCGCACCCAGCCCGGCTTCGAGCGCGGCCAGCCGCTTGCTCAGCGCCGAGGCGACCATCGCCTCGCGCGCAGCAGCCCGCGCGACGCTGCCTTCCTCGCAGACGGCGACGAACAACTGCAGCGACACCGGGTCGAGCGGACGGGCAGGGCGCGAGGGGCGGGTCATGGCATTCCGGATTGGAACGGCTGCGCTGAGCGATCGCCATGCGCACTATCCTGGGGGAACGCCTAAAGTGCGGTCCATGTCTACCCCAGCTTCATCCGCCTGCGCAGTCTGCGTGCGCGAGGTCGGGTTGCGCGACGGCCTGCAGAGCATCGCGCGCACGCTGCCGACGGCGCACAAGATCGAGTGGCTGCGGGCCCTGCACGCGGCCGGCGTGCGCGAGGCCGAGGTCGGCTCGTTCGTGCCGGCGCGGCTGCTGCCGCAGCTTGCCGACACCGCCGAGCTGGTGGCCTGCGCGCGCACTCTGCCGGGGCTGGTCAGCTCGGTGCTGGTGCCGAACCTGCGGGGCGCGCAGGCGGCGCTGGCCAGCGGCGCCGACGCGCTGCTGCTGCCGCTGTCGGCCAGCCATGCGCACAGCCTGGCCAACCTGCGCCGCACGCCCGACGAGGCGGTCGCCGAACTCGGCCGCATCCGCGCCGCGCGCGACGCCGCCGGCGCGCGTTGCCTGATCGAGGTCGGCATCAGCACCGCGTTCGGCTGCACGCTCCAGGGCCGGGTCGACGAGGCCGAGGTGCTGCGGCTGGTGCAGGCCGTGCTCGATGCCGGTGCCGACCGCGTCGGACTGGCCGATACGGTCGGCTACGCCGACCCGCTGCAGGTCGAGCGCCTGTTCGAGCAGTGCTACGCGGTGGCCGGCGCGCGCCTGGGCTGCGGCCACTTCCATGACACGCGCGGGCTGGGCCTGGCCAACACCTACGCCGCCTGGCGGGTCGGCGTGCGCCGCTTCGACGCCTGCGTCGGCGGCATCGGCGGCTGCCCGCATGCGCCCGGGGCCAGCGGCAACGTCGCCACCGAGGACCTGGCCTACCTGTTTGCCAGCATGGGCGTGCCGACCGGGCTCGACTTCGACGCCCTGATCGCGCTGCGCGGCCGTGTCGGGCACTGGCTCGACGGCGAGCCGCTGCACGGCCACGTCTGGCGCGCCGGGCTGCCGAAGACGCTGCGCAGCGAGGCCGGGGCATGACTGCGCTGCATACGCCAGCCGGCGCGCCCGGGCGCGCCGCCGCCCCCCAGCCGCTGGCCGGGCTGCGGGTGGTCGAGTTCACGCACATGGTGATGGGCCCGACCTGCGGCATGGTGCTCGCCGACCTCGGCGCCGAAGTGATCAAGGTCGAACCGGTCGACGGCGAGGGCACGCGCCGTCTGCTGGGCGCCGGCGCCGGCTTCTTCCCGATGTTCAACCGCAACAAGCTCAGCATCGGCATCGACCTCAAGCGGCCCGAGGGCGCCGCGGTGGCGCGCCGGCTGGCCGCCAGCGCCGACGTGGTGGCCGAGAACTTCAAGCCCGGTGCACTGCTGAAGTACGGGCTGGACTACGCCAGCCTGAGCGCGCTCAACGAGCGCCTGATCTACGTCAGCCACAAGGGCTTCCTGCCCGGCCCCTACGAGCGGCGCACCGCGCTCGACGAGGTCGTGCAGATGATGGGTGGGCTGGCCTACATGACCGGCCGCCCCGGCGACCCGCTGCGCGCGGGCACCAGCGTCAACGACATCATGGGCGGGCTGTTCGGCGCGATCGGTGCGCTGGGCGCGCTGATCCAGCGCGGCATCAGCGGCCGCGGCATGGAGGTGCAGAGCGCGCTGTTCGAGAACAACGTCTTCCTGATGGGCCAGCACATGCTGCAGTACGCGATGACCGGGCAGCACCCCAAGCCGATGCCCGCGCGCGAGAGCCCCTGGGCGGTCTACGACATCTTCACCGTCGCCGGGGGCGAACAGATCTTCCTCGCGGCGGTCAGCGATGCGCAGTTCGCTGCCCTCTGCGACGTGCTCGGCTGCACCGACCTCGCGGCCGACCCGCTGCTCAGGACCAACAACGACCGCGTCCGGCGTCGCCCGCAACTGCTGGCAACCTTGCGCGAGCGCCTGGCGGGGCGCACCGCGGCCGAGCTGGCCGCGCTGTTCGAACGCCACGGCCTGCCCTACGCGCCGATCCGCCGGCCCGAGGACCTGCTCGACGACCCGCACCTGCTGGCCACCGGCGGGCTGGCCGACATCGAGCTGCCCGACGGCCGCGCAGCCGGACGCCGCGTCAAGACCACGCTGCTGCCAGTCACCCTGGCCGGCGAGCGGCTGCGGGTGCGGCGGGATCCGCCGCGCCTTGGCGCGCACACGCGTCCGCTGCTCGCCGGCCTGGGCTACGACGAGGCGCAGATCGACGACTACCTGACCCGGGCCATCGTGGCCTGACCCTTCGAGGAGACGACGATGACGACACTGACCCGACGGGCCTTGATCGCCGCGGCCGGCTGCGTGCTGGCGGCCCCGGCGCTGGCCCAGCCGCGCACGACCCGGCTGATCCTGCCGCATGCCACCGGCTCGGGCGTCGACACCATCACGCGCGCCGCCGAGCCGGCGCTCGCGCGCGCCCTGGGCCAGTCGATCGTCGTCGACAACCAGCCCGGCGCCGGTGGCATCGTCGGCCTGCAGGCGCTGGCGCGCGCGCCAGCCGACGGCCACACGCTGGGCGTGGTCTCCAACAACGTCGTGATCCTGCCCAGCGTGATGCGGGCCTTCCCGTTCGCGATGCCCGAGGACTTCACGCCGATCGCGGTGATCGGCTACACGCCGATCGTGCTGGTCGTCAACGCCCGGGTGCCGGCGGCCAACGCGAGCGAGCTGGTCGCGCTGCTGACGCAACGCCGCGGCGAGCTGAACTACGCCTCCGGCGGCAACGGTACCATCCTGCATCTGGCGACCGAGATGTTCCTCGACGCCACCGGCACCCGCGCGCGGCACATCCCGTACCGCGGCGTCGGGCCGATGCTGACCGACCTGATCGGCGGCCAGGTCGAGTTTGCGACCGCCGCGCTGCCCAGCGTGCAGCAGCACCTGCAGACCGGCGCGCTGCGCGCGATCGGCGTGGCCACCGCGCAGCGGCTGGCCGCGGCGCCGGGCATCCCGACCTTCGTCGAGCAGGGGGTCGGCTTCCAGGCCGAGGCCTGGTTTGCCGTGATCGGCCCCAAGGGCCTGCCGCCGGCCGAGGTCCAGCGCGTGCACGCGGCAGTGGTCGCGGCCTTCGCCGACCCGGCGGTCAAGGAGGCGATGGCGCGGCAGGGCAACATCATCGACGTCCAGCCGGCCGAGCGCGCGCTGCCGTTCTTCCGCAGCGAGACGGCGCGCTTTGCCGCGCTGGTGCGCAAGGTCGGCGTCGAGCCGCAGTGAAGCCGCGCGTGCTCTACCTGAGCGCCGACCCGGCGCGGGTGCGGGCGCAACTGGCCGGCGCGCGGCTCACGCGCGCCGAGGCCGGGCCGCTGCGCGACGACGTCTCGACCGACGAGATCTCGCCGCTGGCGGCGATGGTGCATTTCGACGCCACGCTCGGCCGCCATGCGCATACCGGCTTCAGCGCCGGCGGCGAGCGGCCGATCGCTGCCGGTGCGCTGCAGCAGGCCGGCGTCGAGGTGCTGGTCGCCGGCCGGCGCTACGGCAAGGGCAGCTCGCGCGAGCACAGCCCGCTGGCCGAGCGGAGCGCCGGCGTGCGCCACGTCTTCGCCGAGAGCTTCGAGCGCATCTACCGCCAGAACGCCGACAACCTCGGGCTGTGGACCAGCACCGACTTCACGCTGCTCGACCGCCTCGAGCGCGGCGAGCCTGTCGGCGCCGACGCGCTGCTCGCCGGTCGCGATCCGCAGGCCGCGGCGATCCTGCGCGCCGGCGGGCTGCTGGCCTGGACACCGCCGCCCGCCGGGCCCGCACCCGACGACGGGCAGCCGCGCACGCTGTTCGACAAGATCGTGCGCCGCCACCGCAGCGCCGCAGGCTGCGTGCGTGCCGACCGCCGCTACGTCCACGAGTACTACACCGGCATGTGCGCGCACCTGCTGGCGCAGCGCTACGGCAGCAGCGTCGCGCTGCACAACCCGGCGAGCATCGTCTGCTTCGAGGACCATCTGTCGTACGCGCACCGCAGCCCGCTGCACCAGGGCCCGGACCTGGCCGCCGGGGCGCGGCGCCTGTCGCGCGCGCACCGCGACTTCGTCGCCCGCCATGGCCTCGTCGACCACGGCGTGCTGCCCGGCGGTGAGGGCTCGCAAGGCATCTCGCACGCGCTGATTGCCGAGCGCTATGCGCTGCCCGGCGAGCTGATCGTCGGCACCGACTCGCACACCCCGCATGCCGGTGCGCTGGGCTGCGTGGCCTTCGGCGTCGGCAGCACCGAGATGGCCTGGGCCTTCGTCGGCGGCCAGGTGCGGCTGGGCGCGCCCGAGGTGCTGCGCATCGAGGTCGACGGCGTGCTGCCGCCGGGCACCGGCGCAAAGGACCTGGTGCTGCACCTGCTGGCGCTGCCGGCGATCGGCGCCGGCGCCGGCGTCGGGCGCGTCTTCGAGTTCGGCGGCCCGGTGGTGCGCGCGCTGGACACCGACGAGCGCGCGACGCTGACCAACATGAGCGCCGAACTCGGCGGGCTCACCGGCATCGTCGAGCCCGACGCAGAGACCGCGCGCTTCCTGCGCGAGCGGCGCGGCATCGACTTCAGGCTCGAGCCATGGATGCGCAGCGATCCGCAAGCCGCCTATGCCGGCGTGATCCGCGTCGATGCCTCGACGCTGTCGCCCTGGGTCGCGCGCCCCGGCGACCCCGGGCGCGGGCTGCCGCTGGCCGAGCTCGCCGAGCGGCCGCGCGTCGACATTGCCTATGGCGGCTCGTGCACCGCCGGCAAGCGCGCGGACTTCACGCAGTACCACGCCGTGCTTGCCTGGGCCGCAGCGCGCGGGCTGCGCGTGGCCCCCCAGGTGCGGCTGTACCTGCAGTTCGGCAGCACCGATGTGCGCGACTGGTGCGCCGCGCAGGGCTGGCTCGAGACCTTTCGCGCCGTCGGTGCCGAGCTGCTGCAGCCGGCCTGCGGCGCCTGCGCCAACTGCGGCCCCGGCGCCTCGACCTCGCCGGCGCAGGTCACGGTCAGCGCGATCAACCGCAACTTCCCCGGTCGCAGCGGGCCCGGTCAGGTCTGGCTGGCCAGCCCGGCCACGGTGGCGGCCAGCGCGATTGCCGGGCGGCTGGCGTCGTTTCAGGAGCTGGTCGTCGACGCAGCGGTCTGATGCATCCGACCGCAGAGACCATGACATTCCCGCACCAGTAGCGGGATGGTCATGCTGGCGTCCCGGTGCATGTCTGCGCAGCCTGCGCATGGCCTCGTCGGCGCTGCTGCCGGCGCCGACGCCCTGCCTCACGCAACCTGGCGCTGCGCTCAGCGCCCTGCGCCGGCCTCGAAGCGCGGAAACAGCAGGTGGTTCTCGAGGTGGATGTGCTGCATCAGGTCGTCGACGAACTGCTGCCCGGCGGCGTAGAGCGCGCGCCAGGTGGTGCAGGCATCGCCGGGCGGGGTGAAGTCGGCGGTCAGCGCGAGCAGCGCGCGCAGGCGCTCGCCATGCGCGTCGTGCTCGTGGCGCATCGCCGCGATCGGGTGCACGACGCCCGGGTGGCCGCCGGCGCGCAGCAGCGGGAACAGGATCTGCTCCTCCTTGGCCATGTGCTCGAGCATCTCGGCCTCGATGCCTTCGAGCAGCGCGGCGAGCCCGGCCGGCACCTGCGGGTGCTCGCGGTGCACAGCCTCGACTCGCCGTGCCATGCGCAGCAACTCGGGCAGTTGCTGGCGGTGGACCTCGTGGTAGCGCGTCAGCAGGTGGTCGATCAGCGCGGCCGGCTCGTGCGGCGCGTCGGGGGTGACGCTGCGGTCGAGCGCGTCGAGCTCGGCCAGCACGGCCTGGGCGTCCAGGCCTTTGTCCGCGCAGGCCGCGGCCAGGGTCTGCTGCCCGCCGCAGCAGAAGTCGAACTTCAGCCGCCGGAAGACCGCCGTCGCGCCCGGCAGCTCGACGGCCAGCGTGGCCAGCGTCTGCGCGGTGCGGGTGGGGTCGGTGGTGGTAACGGTCGCGGTCATCGTGAACTCCTTGAACATGCATTTGCGAGGAACCTATTTGACCGTAAGATTCACCGCATGTGAACCGATGCGGGTTGACCCAGCGCAACCCGGCAAGCCGCGATGCGCCTGACCCAGTGGACCGACTACAGCCTGCGCGTGCTGATGTACTGCGCGGCCAGCGCCGGCCGCGCCGAGCCGGTGACGATCGGCGAGATCGCCGAGCGGCATGCGATCTCGCGCAGCCACCTGACCAAGATCGTGATGACGCTGGCTGCGGCCGGCTACCTCGAGACCACCCGCGGCCGCGGCGGCGGCCTGCGCCTGCTGCGCCCGGCCGCCGGCATCACCGTCGGCGAGATCGTGCGCAGCACCGAGGCCGACTTCACGCTCGCCGAATGCTTCGACCGCAACGGCAACTGTCGTCTCGACGGCCGCTGCCGGCTCAAGGCCACGCTGCAGCGGGCGCTGGCGGGCTACCTCGCGGTGCTCGACGGCGTGACGCTGGCCGAACTGGTGGCGCCGGCGGGGCCCGGTGCAGGGGGCGCCGCACGGCGCGTCCCCGGCCTGCCCTGAGGCGGCCGCCAGGCTCAGCGCTGACGGTACTGCGTCGCGCCGAACAGCGTGTCGCGCGCGCGCTCGTCGAGCAGCGGGCGGCGGCGCTCGGCCAGCACCTCGACGCCGCGCTGCACCGCCGGGCGCGCGCCGACCTCGTCGAACCAGCCCTTGAGGTGAGGGTGGTCGTTCCAGTCGATGCCCTGGTTCTTCCACGAGCGCAGCCAGGGGTAGACCGCGATGTCGGCGATGCCGTACTCGTCACCGGCGACGTAGCGCTGGCGCGCGATCTGGCGGTTCAGCACCGCGTACAGGCGGCGCGCCTCGTTGGTGTAGCGCTCGATCGCGTAGGGCATCTTCTCGGGCGCGTAGACGCGGAAGTGGTGCGCCTGGCCGAGCATCGGCCCGAGCCCGCCCATCTGGAACATCAGCCATTGCAGCGCGGCGTACTTGCCGCGCACGTCGGCGGGCAGGAAGCGGCCGGTCTTGCCGGCGAGGTACAGCAGGATCGCGCCGGACTCGAACAGCGAGATCGGCCGGCCGTCGGGGCCGTCGGGGTCGACGATGGCCGGGATCTTGTTGTTCGGGCTGATCGCGAGGAAGGCCGGGTCGAACTGCTCGCCCGCGCCGATGTCGACCGCGTGCACGCGGTAGCGCAGGCCGCACTCCTCGAGCATGATGTGGACCTTGTGGCCGTTGGGCGTAGGCCACGAATACACTTCGATCATCGGCGTCTCCCGTCTCTTGTAGGGTGTGCGGTCGGGCCAGCCCCGACTCTAGTGGATGAATGGCGAGCATGCTCGATGCGATCAGGCGCTGGTGGCCGCGCCGCGAGACCGGCCGCCACGCCGACCTCGCCCGTTGGGCGGCCGCGCAAGGCTGGCGGTTCCAGGCCCGTGCCGACGGCAGCCTGCTGCGCATCGAGAGCGACAAGCCCGAACAGGCCTGGCGGCTCGACTGGGGGCCGAGCCAGCGCCGCTACCTGGGCAGCCACGAGCTGCGTCTGCGCGCGCCGCTGGGCGAGGGTGACGCGCTGCACCTGGTCGTCATGACGCGGCCGCTGATGCAGTCGCTCGAGGCCGAGATCTACGACCAGTACACCGGCGAGCTGCAGACCCGCGCCGACGCCGATACGCCGCACGAGATGCGCTGGCTGGTGCTCTACCCCCGCCTCACGCCGGCCGAGCTCGGCGTGCTGCGCGACCACTTCGGCGCCGCCGGCCACCCGCCGGCGGCCTTGCGGCGCTGGCTCGGGGGGGCGCTGGCCGACGCGCTGGCGATGGCCGTCACCGGCGGGCTTGCGGCCGACACCCCGCTGAGCCTGGTCGTGCACCGCGGCCGGCTGACGCTGCGCCTGCCGCTGGCGGAGCCGACCCCGGCGGCCTGCGCGCCGGCGCTGGCCCTGTTCGAGGTCGCGCTGCGCGAGGCCATCGTGGTCTATGTCGCCGCCAGCGCCGCCGAGCGCGCGGCGGGCATCGCGCGTTGAGCGCCGCGGCCCCACCCGGCGGCGTTCAGGCGGCGTGGCGGCCGAGCTCGAGCTTGGCGATCGCGTTGCGGTGGACTTCGTCGGGGCCGTCGGCAAAGCGCAGCGTGCGCACATGCGCGTAATACTGCGCGAGCGGGAAGTCCTGGCACAGTCCGGCGCCGCCGTGCACCTGCATCGCCCAGTCGAGCACCTGGCAGGCCATGGTCGGCGCGACGACCTTGATCATCGCGATCTCGCCCTTGGCCGACTTGTTGCCGGCGGTGTCCATCATCCACGCCGCCTTCAGCGTCAGCAGGCGGGCCTGCTCGATCAGGCAGCGCGCCTCGGCGATGCGCTCCTGCGTGACGGTCTGCTGGGCGATCGTGCGGCCGAAGGCGACGCGGCTGGAGGCGCGCTGGCACATCAGCTCGAGCGCGCGCTCGGCCAGGCCGATCGTGCGCATGCAGTGGTGGATGCGCCCCGGGCCGAGCCGGCCCTGCGCGATCTCGAAGCCGCGGCCTTCGCCGAGCAGCAGGTTCGACGCCGGCACGCGCACCTTGCGGAAGTCGACCTCCATGTGGCCGTGCGGCGCGTCGTCGTAGCCGAATACCGACAGCGCGCGCAGCACCTCGACGCCCGGGGCATCGGCCGGCACCAGGATCATCGACTGCTGCGAGTATTTCGGCGCCTGCGGGTCGGTCTTGCCCATGAAGATGTAGACCTTGCAGCGCGGGTCGCCGGCGCCGCTGATCCACCACTTGCGGCCGTTGACGACATAGTCGTCGCCGTCGCGCTCGATGCGCGCCTCGATGTTGGTCGCGTCGCTGCTGGCCACGCCCGGCTCGGTCATCGCGAAGGCGCTGCGGATCTCGCCGACCAGCAGCGGCTCGAGCCAGCGCTGCTTCTGCGCCGGCGTGCCGTAGCGCACCAGCACTTCCATGTTGCCGGTGTCGGGCGCCGAGCAGTTGAAGACCTCGCTGGCCCAGGGCACGCGGCCCATGAGCTCGGCCAGCGGCGCGTACTCCTGGTTGCTCAGCCCGGCACCGTATTCGCTCTCGGGCAGGAACAGGTTCCACAGGCCGGCGGCACGCGCCCTGGGCTTGAGCTCCTCGATGACCGCCACCGGCGACCAGCGCCGGCCGGCGCGCGTGGCGGCTTCGAGGTCGTCGCGGTAGCGCGCCTCGTTGGGGTAGACATGGGCGGCCATGAACTCCTGCACCCGGGCCTGCAGATGCTTGGTACGCGGGGAATAGTCGAAGTCCATCGTCGTCGCCTCCTTGGTGCTCTTGGCCGTCCTCAGCCGCTGCGCTGCGCGATCGCCCAGCCCATCTCGGCCAGCGGGCGCGCGCCGGCGGCGGCCTCGCGCGCCTGCGCGCTGGCCGCGGTGCCGTCGACCACGCGCCGCGCGATGCCCTGCAGGATGGCGGCGATGCGAAACAGGTTGTAGGCCAGGTAGAAGTTCCAGTCGGCGGCCAGGGCCTGCACGTCGCTGCGGCCGGTGCGCTCGCCATAGCGTCGGATGTAGCTCGCCTCGTCGGGGATGCCGAGCGCGGCCAGGTCGTGGCCGCCGATGCCGCGGAAGACGCCCGGTGCGATGTGCCAGACCATGCAGTGGTAGCTGAAGTCGGCCAGCCGGTGGCCCAGGGTCGACAGCTCCCAGTCGAGGACGGCGACGATGCGCGGCTCGACGGGGTGGAAGATCAGGTTGTCGAGCCGGTAGTCGCCATGCACGATCGCGACCTGCGATGCGTCGCGCGCGCCGGCCGGGATATGCGCCGGCAGCCATTCGATCAGCCGGTCCATCGCGGCGATCGGCTCGGTGATCGAGGCCTGGTACTGCCGGCTCCAGCGGCCGATCTGGCGCTCGAAATAGTTGCCCGGTTTGCCGTAGTCGGCCAGCCCGACGGCGGCCGGGTCGACGCCGTGCAGCGCGGCGATGACGCGGTTCATCTCGTCGTAGATCGCGCCGCGCTCGGCCGGCGTCATGCCCGGCAGCAGCGGGTCCCACAGTACGCGGCCCTCGACATGCTGCATGACGTAGAACGCGCGGCCGACCACGGCCTCGTCCTCGCACAGCAGCAGCATGCGGGCCACCGGCACCGCGGTCGCGGCCAGCGCCTGCATGACGCGGAATTCGCGCTCGACCGCGTGCGCCGACGGCAGCAGCTTGGCCGCCGGGCCGGGCTTGGCGCGCATCACGTAGGCCGCGCCGGGGGTGAGCAGCTTGTAGGTCGGGTTCGACTGCCCGCCCTTGAACTGCTCGACCGCGAGCGGCCCGGCGTAGCCCGGCAGGTGCGCGCGCAGGTAGGCGTCGAGCGCGGCGACGTCGACGCGGTGCGCCGCGGCGACGGGGCGGGTGCCGGTGTGCGCGTCCATCAGCGCCGGCCGGCGGGCTGCCGCCACCTCAGCGTTCGGCGATCGCCATCAGCTTCTCGCGCGAGAGCACGACCAGGCGGGTCGGCTCGACGCGCACCGCGCCCTCGCGCTCGAAGCCCTTGAGCTCCTGGTTGACGCGCTGGCGCGACGCGCCCAGCAGTTGCGCGAGGTCTTCCTGGGCGAGCTGCAGCCCGATGCGGGTCTCCTCGCCCTGCGCGACGCCGTAGCGCTTGGCCAGCATCAGCACCTGCTTGGCCAGCCGCGCGCCCAGCGGCCGCGTCTCGAGGTCCTCGATCAGGTCGAACATCAGGCGCAGCCGGCGGCAGTTGAGCTGCAGCAGCGCGAGCGGCAACTCGGGGTACTGCGCGAGCAGCTCCTTGAAGTCGCTGCGGCGCACGCTGAGCAGGGTCGTCTGGCCGTGTGCGTGCGCGTCGTGGGTGTGCGGCATGCCGTCGACCAGCGCGATGTCGCCGAACCAGGTGCCCGGCTCCATGTACGACATCGTGATCTGCTTGCCGGCCAGCGACACCGAGCTGATGCGCACCGCGCCGGCGGCCACGCCGCACCAGTTCTCGGGGCTCTGGCCGCGCGCGCCGAGCTGCGCGCCATCGCGCAGCCGGCGCACCGAGGCGCGCCCGAGGATGGCCTGCTGTAGTGGGACGGAGAGCTTGGAGAACCACGGTCCGGTGACGATGTGGCGACGCTCTTCGAGTGTAAGTGCGGCGATCTGCATGGTTTGTCCCTGAGGCGACAGGCCCGCTGCCGGCCGCCAGTGCGCCGCCGCACCGGCGCTCAGGCGCGGCGCTCGGCCAGCGTCAGCATGGCCTCGATCTCGACGCCGTTCTTGACGCCGCGGAACGTCGATTCCTGCAGCGGCGTGAAGCCGGCATTGCGAAACAGGTCATGATAGGTGCGGATGATCCAGGGCTTGAGCAGGTAGTCCTGGGTGCCGCCGCAGGTATTGGCCATCAGCAGGCGCCCGCCGGGGCGGGTGCCGGCGTGCAGCACATGCGCGAACCAGGCGACGTCGAAGAACGGGTAGAGCCAGCCCAGGTAGCACAGCGTCTCGGCGCAGACCACGAGGTCCCAGTCGCCGGCGAGCTCCTTCTTCCACTCCATGACGTTGCCGAGCCGGTACTCGATGTTGTCGGCGGCGTTGCGCTCGCGCGCGATGGCGATCGCCGGCGCCGCGATGTCGACGGCGACCACCGACTCGCAGCGCTCGGCGAGCCGGCGCGTGAACGCGCCGGCCGCGCAGCCGATCTCGAGCGCGCGGCCGTAGCGCCGCCCGGGGCCGCGGTCGGCGTCGAGCAGCGCGAACTGCGCGTCGTACTTGGCGCGCTCGAACGGGTTGGCTTCGAGGTCCCAGGGGTCGCCCTTCGCCCAGAGCTGGTCGAACCACTGGCGGGCTTCGGTGTCGGTCTTCTGACGGTCGATCATCTGCGCTCTCCCTCGGCAGCATGGTGGTGAAGTCGGGCCGGCGACGACCATGCGGCGTCGACCAGCCGCGCGAGCACGTCGCTGGAATCGAAATGGGCCTCGACCAGCGCGCGCGCGGCGCGGGCGTGGTGCGCGGGGCGGCGGCGGACCTCGGCCACCGCGGCCAGCGCGCCGTCGAGGTCGTCGAAGGCCAGCAGCCCATCGCCGACCGGCAGGTGGCGGCTGAAGCCGGTGTCCTGCACGACGACCGGGCGGCCGCAGGCCAGGTAGCCGGCGCTGCGTTCGCTGAACCAGCCGCTGCGGCTGGCCACGTAGGCATGCTTGGCGACGCTGAACTCGGCCAGCGAGGCGCGCATGTAGTCCTGGTAGCGCCAGGGGTCGCTGGTCAGCGCGATCGGGTCGAGCACCCGCCAGCCCAGCGCGCTCAGGCGGTCGTGCGGCGCGGTCGGGCTGCCCAGCGCGACCTCGAAGCGCTCGCCCGCGCAGCGCTGCGGCAGCGCGAGCACGCGCTCCATCTCCTCGGCTTTCATGCCCCAGGTCCGGCCACCCCACTGGCGGCGGTCGTAGCTGTCCCACAGCATCACGGTGCTGAACGCACCGTCGGCCGGCAGTGGCGCCGGCTGCCATTGCGACAGCACGACCGGCTGGCGCGTCGGCTGCCAGGGCAGGCCGTCGTCGGGCACGCTGCAGCCGGCCTGGCCGAACGACTCGGCGAAGCTGAAGTGCGCGGTGTGCGCGCGCGAGAACTGCATGCGCTGCGCGCACTGCAGGTTGTCGACCTGGGTGAAGACCGGGTCGGTGTCGATCAGCACGCGGCAGGCGATGCGCTCGAGCCAGGGCCGCAGCGGGTTGATGCCCGAGACGTTGATCATCATGTCGGCGCTGGCACAGACCGCGGGCATGCGCGCTGCCGCCGGGCCGAGCCAGCGACCGGTGTGCGCGTCGTGGTAGGCCCAGCAGTCGCCGACGCCGGCGCGCGCCCAGACGCGCTGCGTGTAGGCCAGCCCGTAGCTGGCGTCGGTGGTCACGCACTGCTGCTGCGGGTCGTAGCAGAACGGCTCGTCGGTGCTGTCCTCGAGGTACCAGACCTCGTGGCCGAGCGCGCGCAGGCCCAGCAGGTACTGCAGGTGGTGCCAGGTCGGGCCGGCCAGCGGGCCGCGCACGACGTAGCCCATGACGACGATGCGCAGGCGCGAGGCGGCGGGCATGGCGCTTCAGCTCCCGAGCCGCGCGAGCTCGGCGTAGGTCACCGCGACGACGTCGCCGCGCGCCAGGCGTGCGCGCACGCGCGGGTCGCACAGCGTGCGCAGCTCGGCGTTGCGCTCGGCGCGGTACATGGTGCCGCCGAGCGCCTCGTCGGCGCCGACATGGCCGGGGTGGCAGCCCAGTTCGGTGGCGCCGGGCTCGAGCGCATCGATCAGCTCGAGCAGACGCTCGACGGTGATGCCCTCCGGGTAGGGCGCGCCCAACCCGGTCTGGCCGTAGAAGCCGCCGACGTAGCGCACCGCGCCGTCGCCGCGCACCGGCACGCCCAGCGCGCGGCCGGCTGCTGCCACCGCGCTCTTGACCGGCTCCAGACGGTGCACATGCTGGTGGCTGTCGAGGTGGTCGGGGTCGCGCCCGACCAGCGCGCGAAAGCGCGCGAGCTGGCGCCCGATCTCGGCGGCGACCGCGTCGGCCTCGGCCGGCACGCGCTGGTACAGCCGCACCCAGTCGCCGTCGCGGCGTATCGATTCCCACAGGTCGATGTGCAGGCCCAGGCCCAGGCGCGGGTGCGCGCGCGCGTACGCCGCGGCGGCCTCGGCATGCGGCTGCAGCACCATCAGGCTGGCGCTGGTCAGCACGCCGCGCTCGTGGGCCTCGGCGATGCCGGCGTCGATGCCCGGCGCCAGGCCGAAGTCGTCGGCGTTGATGATCAGGCGGCGCCGCATCAGGCCCCCAGGTCGGCCAGCAGGCGCGCGAGCACGAGCTCGGCGCGGAAGCAGTCGTGCGCGATGGCCCTGGCCGCGCGGGCGTGGCGGGCGTAGTCGGCGTTGATCGCACGGATCGCCTCGACCGCCTGCCCGGTGGTGTCGAAGGCGAACAGGCCCTCGCCGGTCGGCAGCACGTCGGAGAAGCCGGTGTCCTGCGTGACCACCGGCCGGCCGGCGGCCAGGTAGCAGGCGCTGCGCTCGCTGAACCAGCCGCTGCGCGGCAGCACGTTGAACTCGCGCGCGACGGTGAACTCGGCGCGCGAGGCGACGATGTGGTCGCGGTAGGTGAACGGGTCGATCGACAGCGCCGGGCCGTCGGCGATGCGCCAGCCGCCCTGCTGCAGCAGCCGCCAGTGCTCGCGCTCGAGGCTGGCCGCGCCGCGGATCTGGTGCGGGTCGATCTGGTCGGAGTGCTCGCCGGCGGCCTTGCGGTCGGGGTCGTCGAGGTTGGTCGCCAGCTCGACCGGCTGCCCGGCCAGCCGCGGCACGTCGACGAACTTCAGGAATTCGTGGTGCTTGCTCCAGCGCAGCGGCCGGTCCTGGAAGAGCGCGTCCTTGCCGTCCTGGCGCCAGTTGCCGACGGTGGTGAACAGCTCGCGCGTCGGTGGCCCGGCGTCCCACAGGTCCATCAGCACCGGCTGGCGCAGCCGCGCGCGCAGCCGCGGCAGCGGCGGCAGCGGCGAGCGCGGCGTGCCGATGTTCTCGCCGTAGGTCACGCTGTCGTCGTGCGCGTCGACATGGGCGACGGTGCGCGCGTCGCCGGCGGCGTACTTCAGCTCCTCGGCCACCGGGTCGGTGCCGAAGTGCACCAGCCGGCCGCAGGAAAAGCCGTCGCGCGTGACCTGGGTCGCGCCGGCGACGTTGAAGACGAAGTCGGTTGCGGCCAACCAGCCGTCGGCGTCGGCCGCGGCCGGGCCGAGCCAGGCACCGTCGCCCCAACTGCGCCGGTACGCCCAGCGCTGGCCCAGGCCGAAGCGCGGCGTCACGCGGGCGAGGTAGGCCAGGGTGTAGGCCGCGTCGTCGACGCGGCTGCCGCGCTCGACGTCGTACGGCCAGGCCGAGGTGGTCTCGACGTAGCGCACGTCGTGGCCCAGGCGCAGCAGCCCGGCGGCGATCTGCAGGTGCATCCAGGCCATGCCGGCGAAGGGGTCGGCACCCATCGTGCCGAGCACGGCGATGCGCAGAGCCGAGTCGCGCTTCACGGGGCCCTCCCATCGGTCTGCGACACGCTCCCCGAGGGCGGCAGCGCGGCGGCGCTCTCCGGGGCGGCCTGCTCGGCCTCGTCCGCCGGCCCGTGGCCGATGCCGCGGTTGGCCATCAGCGGCGGCGAGTCCTCGATGCGCGTGGGCCGCAGGCGGCCGTCCTCGACCGCGTAGACCACGTCGCAGTGCGCCAGCGTGGCCAGCCGGTGCGCGACGATGAAGGTCGTGCGTCCGGCCATCAGGCGCTGCATCGCGGCGATGATCGAGGCCTCGGTCTGGACGTCGACCGCGCTGGTCGGCTCGTCGAGGATCAGCACCGGCGCGTCCTTCAGGAAGGCGCGGGCCAGCGCGATGCGCTGGCGCTGGCCGCCCGAGAGCATCATGCCGCGCTCGCCGACCTGGGTCTGGTAGCCCTCGGCCAGCGCGCCGATGAAGTCGTGCGCATCGGCCGCGCGCGCGGCGGCCTCGATCTCGGCCGCGCTGGCGTCGGGACGGCCGTAGGCGATGTTCTCGGCGATCGTCGTCGAGAACAGCACCGGCTCCTGCAGCACGATCGCAAACTGGCTGCGCAGGTCGGCCAGCCGCCAGTCGCGCAGGTCGACGCCGTCGAGCCGCAGCGCGCCGCGCGTCGGGTCCTGGAAGCGCGTGATCAGGTTGACCAGCGTGGTCTTGCCGGCGCCGGTGCGCCCGACGATGCCGACGCGGGTGCCGGCCGGGATCGTCGCCGACGCGCCCTTGAGCACCTCGCCGCCGCCGCCGGGGTAGGCGTAGTGCAGGTCGCGGATCTCGATGGCGCCGCGGGCGCGCGCGAGCGGCCGCGCGCCGGGGCGGTCGCGCACGTCGGCCGGCTCGTCGAGCAGCTTGAAGGCGCGCTCGCAACTGGCCAGCGCGCCGTGCAGGTCCGAGACCTTGGAGGTCAGCATCTCGAGCGGCGCGTAGAGCTGCGCGAGGTAGGCCATGACCACCGTGAGCTGGCCGATGGTCAAGGTGCCGGCCTGCACGCTGCGCACGCCGATCCACAGCGCGGCGGCGGTGCCGGCGGCCAGCACCAGCGCGGTCAGCGTGTAGAAGACGATCTGCGCGCGCACCACCGACAGGTTGGCCTGCACCTCCTGCGAGGCCTTGTCGACGAAGCGGCCGTGCTCGCGGCGCTCCTGGCCGAAGGCCTTGACCACGCGCAGCGCGGTCAGCGACTCCTGCAGCACCGACTGCGCGGCGCTCTCGAGCTCCTTCTGGCGGTGCCAGCGCGCGCGCACGCTGCGGCCGAAGTAGTGCGTCAGCAGGGCCAGCGCCGGCATCACGGTCAGCGCGACCAGCGCCAGCGAGGCGTTCATCGCATACATCACCGCGGTGAAGCCGACCAGCGTGCCGACGGCCGTCAGCAGCGGCGTCAGGCCGTGGATCGCGACCCAGTGCACCGAGGTCGCGTCGTACTGGATGCGGTAGAGCGAGTCGGCGGTGCCGCGCTGGTCGTGGTAGGTCATCGACAGGCGCTGGACCTGGCCGAGCAGGTCGGCGCGGAAGGCCAGCACGATGCGCTCGCCGGTCCAGGCTTGCAGCAGCCAGGCGCCGTTGCGCTGGATCTGGGTGGCCAGCGCGATCACGATGACCAGCGCGACGGCCAGGGCCAGCGCGGCCCCCGGGCCGGCGTCGCCGCCCGGCAGCCAGGCCGCGACCCAGTCGGGCAGCGGCTCGCCGCCGATCGCGTGGTCGACCGCGATCATCAGCGGCAGCGGGGCGAGCAGCGCCAGCGGGATCGCGATCAGGTCGATGACGATGATCAGCGCGAGCAGCCCGCGGTAGGGCCGCAGGTGGCGCACCAGGCGGCCCAGCACGCCGACCGGCGCGGCGGCCTTCGGCGCGTTGCCGACCGCAGGGGTGGCCGTGGCAGCCACGGCGGGCGCGGCGTCGCCGCTCACGTGGCGCGCTCCGGTGCCGCTGCGGCGGGCTCGGCGGGGCCGGCGCTGGCCTGCGGCGCTGCGCCTGTGCGCGGCGCGCTGCCGCAGCGCGCCGCGATGTCGTGGCTGGCGCGCGCCCAGGCCGTGCGCGCATGCGCGCGGTCGCGCCGGCTGCACCAGGCCAGCGCGGCCGCGCCGGCACCCAGCACGAGCGCGGCGAGCCAGCCGCCGGTCGGCGCGGCGAGCAGCGCCAGCCCGGCTGCGCCCCAGGTCGCCGCGCGCACCGGCCAGGGGGTGTGGGCGTCGGCGCGCAGGCGCAGCAGTTGCCGGCCGGCGCCATGCTCCTCGACCGCGAAGCGCGCGCGCAGCGTGCCGCACAGGCCGCCGCGCAGCTCGAGGTCCCAGTCGTCGGTCGCGCTGCCGCGCTGCACGACGAGGCCGCCGGTGCGCAGCGCCGACTCGAAGCTCGCGATCCAGTCCTCGGGTGCGGCCCAGGTCGGGCTCCACAGCCAGGGCGGCGCCTCGACGCCGGGCGCCGCAGCCTCGCCGCGGCGGCGCCAGGGCTCGAGGCCATGCCGGCGGCGGCCGATCAGCCGCGCCAGCGGCTGCTGCAGGTGCATGAAGAAGACCAGCGCACGCCGCTGCAACGCCTCGGCCAGGCCGCGCGCGGGCCGCGGGAAGCTCGCGCGCGCGGCGGCCAGCGCGGCTTGCGCAAGCGGTGCGGCCAGCGCCAGCACGGCCAGCGGCGCGAAGATCAGCAGCGGCGGCCACGACAGCCCGAGCAGCGCGAGCCCGGCCAGCGCAGCGACCAGGTACCACCATTCGGGCATCAGCGGCAGCGCGAGCAGCGTCGTCGGCGCCGGCGCGTACAGCGACTGGTACGCGGCCGAACCCCAGACGCCGCCGTAGATGCGCGCACGCCCGGCCGGGATCGGCAGCGTGAAGCCGCGCCCGTAGAGCTGCCCGCCCCAGGCCAGGTGGCCCAGCGCGTTGTAGCGCTCGGGCCACTTGGCTTCGAGCAGGGCCTCGGCCTTGCCGTAGCCCTGCTGCTGGCGCCAGTACATCGCGAGGCTGTTGCGGCGGTGGTGCCAGTCCATCGCGCCGGCGTGAAAGCCGATGCGGCCGCCGCGCTGCTGCAGCCGCCAGCACAGGTCGACGTCGTCGCCGGCGGTGCGGTAGCGCACGTCGAAGCCGTCGATCGCGGCCAGCGCCGCGCGGCGGAAGGCCATGTTGCAGCCGGGCACATGCTCGGCCTCGACGTCGGTCAGCAGCACCTGCACCGGGCCACCCGGGGCGTTGGCCACGCCGTCGGCGATCGGGCCGTCGTCGGGCGGCGCGATATTGGGCCCGCCGACGCCGACCCAGTCGCCGGTGGCGAAGCGCCAGACCAGGTAGTGCAGCCAGTGCGGGTCGGGGTAGGCGTCGTCGTCGATGTAGGCGACGATCTCGCCCTGGGCCTGCTGCCAGCCGGTATTGCGTGCCGCCGACAGACCGCGGTTGGCGGTGCTGATCAGCCGCACCTCGGGGTACTCGGCGACGATCGCCGGCGTCGCGTCGGTCGAGCCGTCGTCGATGACGATGACTTCGTGGTCGGGGTAGGCCAGCGTGCGGCAGCCCTCGAGCGTGTCGCGGATCGTGCGGCTGCCGTTGTAGCTGCAGCAGACGATGCTGACCTTGGGCCAGGGCCGCGGCGGCTGGCCCGGCACGCGCAGCTCGGCCGGGAACGGCACCTCGGCAAACGCCGCCGCGACCGCGGCCAGCGCCGGCTTGGGCTCGCGCTCGCGCGTGACCAGGCCGAAGTCCCAGTCGAGGATCGGGTGCCCGCCGCGGTGCCATTCGTCGGTCCAGGCGAAGACGAAGGCCCCGGCGCAGCCGCCGGCGAAGGCGCCGCGGACCTGCCAGGCCAGGCTGTGGGCCTGCTGCTCGCAGCCGTTGCGCCGGCTGTCCAGGCCGATCTCGGCCATCACCAGCGGCTTCTCGCCGGCCAGGTTCTGCAGCCGCGCGAGGTAGGCGTCGAAGGTGGCCGGCTGCTCGAGATAGACGTTGAAGCAGTGGAAGTCGACGAACGGCAGCCGCAGGTATTCGGTGGTCGGGAAGTTGACGTAGGTGACCAGCGCGCCCGGGTCCTCGGCCTTGACGCTGTCGTAGAGCCGCCGCAGCCAGCGCTCGACGCGGCGCGCACCGTGCCAGCGCACGATCGAGGCCGGGATCTCGTTGCCGATCGCGAAGGCCAGCAGCGCGGGGTGGCCGGCGACGCTGCGTGCACCCGCGCGCACGCGGCGCACGATGTCGGCGGCGCGCGCGGGCTCGTCGAGGAAGGCCACATGCTGCTCCCACGGCAGCCCGGCCAGCACGCGCAGGCCGTGGCGCTGCGCGACGTCGAGCAGGCGCCGCGGCGGCACGGTGTAGACGCGCAGCGCGTTGGCGCCGGCCGCGCGCATCGCGGCGAAGTCACGCTCGAGGACGGCATCGGGCGGCATGTCGCTGCCGTCGGGCTGCTCGCCGAAGGTGCCGTAGGTCACGCCGCGCACCCACAGCTTGGCGTGACCGACGGCCAGGAACTTGCCGTTGACGCGCGGGCGCTGGTCGTAGTCGGGCTCGAGGTCGGCGCGCAGCAGCGTGGCTGCCGCCGCCGGCGTCAGGGCAGGGTGCACCAAATGCACTGGGGCACCCTCGGGCCTGCGGCCCGGTCCCGCCCAGCGGGAATGAGCCCCTTCGGGCGGCCGGGCGGGGCTCATGATTGCTGCGCCGGATGCGCCGGGTGCGCCCGATGCCAGCGCAGCGCGGTGCGCACGATGGTCTCGAGCGACGAGTGCTCGGGCCGCCAGCCCAGCACCTCGGCGGCGCGGCCGGGGGCGGCGACCAGCGCCGGCGGGTCGCCGGCGCGGCGCGGGGCATCGATGGCGGGCACCGTGCCGCCGCTCGCGCGCTCGACCGCAGCGATCACCTCGCGCACCGAATGGCCGCGGCCGGTGCCCAGGTTGAGCGCGCCGCTGGCGCCGCCGCCCAGCAGATGGCTGAGCGCGCGTACATGGGCGTCGGCGAGGTCGCCGACGTGGATGTAGTCGCGCACCGCGGTGCCGTCGGGCGTGGCGTAGTCGGTGCCCAGGACCTGCAGCGGCCCGCGCTGGCCCAGCGCGGCCTGGATCGCCAGCGGGATCAGGTGCGTCTCGGGCTCATGCCGCTCGCCGGTCTCGCCGTCGGGGTCGGCGCCGGCGGCGTTGAAGTAGCGCAGCGCGAGCCAGTGCAGGCCGTGGCAGACGCCGTACCAGTGCAGCGCGCGCTCGACGAACAGCTTGCTCTCGCCGTAGGGGTTGACCGGCTGCTGCGGGTGGTCCTCGGGGATCGGCACCGCGCGCGGCACGCCGTAGGTCGCGCAGGTCGACGAGAACACCAGGTGGTGCACGCCGCCGGCGTGCAGCGCCTCGAGCAGGCTCAGCGTGTGGGCGACGTTGTTGCGGAAGTACTTGGCCGGGTCGGCCATCGACTCGCCGACGTAGGCGCTGGCGGCGAAGTGCACGACGGCCTCGATGCGCTGCTCGCGCAGCGTGCGCTCGACGAGCGCGCGGTCGCCGATGTCGCCGACGACGAGCGGGCCCCAGCGCACCGCCGCGCGGTGGCCGGTGCCGAGGTTGTCGAGGGTGACCGGAACATGGCCAGCGGCAGCCAGCGCCTTGCAGGTGTGGCTGCCGATGTAGCCCGCTCCGCCGGTCACCAGGACGCGGCGCGCAGGAGTCATGGGGCGGGGTTCAGGCGGCGACGAGTTGCACGGTGCCGCGCGAGAGCTGGGCTTCGAAATGGGCGACCGTGCGCAGCAGGCCCTGCTCGAGCTGGACCAGCGGCTGCCAGCCGAGGACCGCGCGGGCACGGGTGATGTCGGGCTGGCGGCGCTTGGGGTCGTCCTGCGGCAGCGGCGCGTGGACGATGCGCGAGCGGCTGTTGGTCAGCCGCTTGACCGCCTCGGCCAGCTCGAGCATCGTGAACTCGCCGGGGTTGCCGAGGTTGACCGGGCCGACCACTTCGTCGGGCGTGGCCATCATCTTCATCAGGCCGTCGACGAGGTCGTCGACGTAGCAGAACGAGCGCGTCTGCTGGCCGTCGCCGTAGATCGTCAGCGGCTGGCCCTGCAGGGCCTGGACGATGAAGTTGGAGACCACCCGGCCGTCGTCGGCGCGCATGCGCGGGCCGTAGGTGTTGAAGATGCGCACGACCTTGACCGGGATGCCGTGCTGGCGGTGGTAGTCGAAGTACAGCGCCTCGGCGCTGCGCTTGCCTTCGTCGTAGCACGAGCGGATGCCGCAGGGGTTGACATGCCCCCAGTAGCTCTCGGGCTGCGGGTGGACCAGCGGGTCGCCGTAGACCTCGCTGGTCGAGGCCAGCAGGCTGCGCGCGCGGGTGCGCCGGGCCAGGCCGAGCAGGTTGATCGAGCCCAGCACGCTGGTCTTCATGGTGTGGATCGGGTCGGCCTGGTAGTGGCCGGGCGAGGCCGGGCAGGCCAGGTTGTAGACCTGGTCGGCCTGCAGCACCAGCGGCTCGGTGACGTCGTGGCGCACGACGTCGAAGCGCGGGTGGTCAAGCAGGTGCGCGATGTTGGCCTTGCGTCCGGTGTAGAAGTTGTCGACGCAGATCACCTCGTGGCCGCCGGCGATCAGCCGCTCGCACAGGTGCGAGCCGATGAAACCGGCGCCGCCGGTGACGATGATCTTCTGGCTCTCCTCCATGCGCGCTCCCTCGGTGGATTGGTCTGTCGGCTCGAACGGACTGGCACAGCAACGCACCGGTACGGGGCGCGGTTGACGCGCCCGTCGGGCGGCGAGGGGCTGGCCGGCGCGCAACCGCGCGCCGGGGCGAGATTGTCTCAGAACTGCAACAAACCGCCCGGCGACCGCGCGAACGCACCGGCGGCTGTGGCGCCGGCGCGTCAGTCAAACCGAGCGCGGCGCTTGTCGAGGAAGGCCTGCAGGCCTTCCAGTCCGTTGGGGTGGAACAGGTTGGCGACAAAATGCCCGCGCTCGTCGGCCAGGTGCGCCGACAGGCCGCGCGCCGGTGCGGCCGCGACGAGCTCCTTGACGCTGGCCAGCGCGTTGGGCGCCATCTGCGCGAGGCGCTCGGCCAGTTGCAGCGCCTGCGGCAGCGCCTCGCCTGCGGGCACGACCTGGTTGACCAGCCCCCAGCGCTGCATCTGCGCGGCGTCGGCCGGCTCGGCCAGCCACAGCAGTTGCAGCGCGAGCGCGCGCGGCAGGCGCTGCGCGAGCTGCCAGCTGCCGCCGCCGTCGGGCGACAGGCCGATGCGGCCGTAGCTCATCACGAAGCGCGCGTCGTCGGCGGCGACGATCAGGTCGCAGGCCAGCGCCAGCGAGCAGCCGCCGCCGGCGGCCCAGCCCTCGACCGCGGCGATGACCGGCTTCGGGCAGGCGGCGATCGCCTCGACCAGCGCGTGGAAGCGGTCGATCGAGGCGCGCTGCGCGTCGGCGCCGTCCTCGCGCAGCCGGGTCGCGCGCAGGCGCTGCAGGTCGCCGCCGGCGCAGAAATGCGCGCCGTCGCCGCGCAGCACGACGCAGCGGATGTCGCGGCTCGACTCGGCGGTCTGCAAGGCCTCGACGCCGGCGGCGTAGACCTGCGGCGACAGCGCGTTGCGCGCGCTCGGGTCGCTGACCGTCAGGACCAGGGTCGTGCCCTGCAGGGCACTGAGCAGTTCGGCGGGCATGCTGCAGCGGATTCTGTCATGCGGGCCGCCGCAGGACGGCAAACGCCCCGCTGTTCGGCCGATCGGCGCGGACTGCGCGCCGATAGAGTCGGCCGCAAACCGAGAAAACTCGCTACAGCCTGCCGTGAGCGTTCCCCCGATCCGCCTGCCCCACGCCGTCGCGCTGGTCTTGACCCGGCTGCTGCTGGCCTTCGCGGCGCTGGCTGCGGCCTTGCCGGCGGCGGCCTGGTCGATCGGTGGCGTGCGTGCGCCGGTCGTCATCGGCCAGCCGCTGGACCTCACGCTGCCGCTGCAGGCCACCGGCGGCGAGCCGCTGCGGCGCGAATGCGTCCGCGTCGACGCCAGTTTCGGCGAGCAACGGCTGCCGCGCGGGCAGTTGAGCGTGGCGATCGAACCCGCGGCCGACCCCGCGCGCGCGCTGCTGCGCGTGCGCAGCGCGCAGGCGGTCGAGGAGCCGGTCGTCACGCTGACCGTCGGCCTGGGCTGCCCGGCGCGGCTGACCCGCGAGTTCGTGCTGTTTGCCGAACTGCCGGCGTTTGCGGCAGCGCCGACCGGGGCCGAGCCGCAGTCTGCCGCCGTCGAGACCCACGCCCGGGCCGATGCCGCGCCGGGCGCTGCATCGGCCGCGGCGGACTCCTGGCCGCCGCAGCCAGCGCCCGCCGACGCGCAGGGCGCCGCCGCACTGGCCGCAGGGCCAGCCGCCACCCCACCGTCAGCGAGCGCCGCACCATCGCCGGTGGCGCGCCCGCGCGCCGCGCGGGCGGCAGCGCGCGCCGAGTCGGCGCCGCCGCGTGCGGCCGCGCGTGCCGCAAGCGGCGCCGCCACTGCATCGCAGGCAAGGTTGCGGCTCGAGCTGCTGCCGCCGGCCGCGCCGGCCCTGCAGGCTGCGACCGCCCGCGCCGAGGCGGCCGAACAGGCCTTGCTCGCGGTGCAGGCTGCGGCCGAGCTGGCCCGCCAGCGCGTGAGCGAGCTGGAAGCCGCGCTGACGCGCCAGTCGGCCAGCACGCAGGCCCAGCACGAGGCGATCCTGGCGATGCAGCGCGACCTGGCGCAGTTGCAGGCGCAGACGGCCTGGTGGCCGCTGCTGGTCGGAGTGCTGGGCGCGGCCGCGCTGCTGGCGACGGCGGCGGCCTGGCGGGCCCGCCGGTCGGCGGCCCTGCCGTGGTGGTCGCCCGCGCCGGCGGCCGTACCCTTGGCGCCGGACGCGGTTGCCGCCGCACCCCCGGCCACGGCCCGGCCCCCGGACGCTGCGGTATCGGCGCCAGGGGCGCCAGCGCCACCACCCGATCGGCTCGCCGCCGGGCCTGCCGGGCTGCCTGCGGCCCTGTCCGCCGCCTGGCCGGACCGCGGCCGGACCGAACCTCGAGCCAGCGCAGGCCCGGTCCTCGGGCCCCCGCCGGCCGAGTCACTGCCGCCACCCGCGCCGGACGAAGACCTGCTCGCGATCGCCGACGACGAGCAGATCGATCTCGAGCAGCAGGTCGACTTCCTCTGCGTGCTCGGCCAGGACGACCAGGCCGCGGCGCTGCTGCGCGAGCGGCTGCGGCTGTCGGCCGGGCGTGCGCCGATGCCCTGTCTGCGGCTGTTCGAGCTCTACCGTCGCCTCGGCGACCGCGCCGCCTACGAGCGGCTGGCCGAACGCTTTGCCGAGCGCTTCCACGCCCTCGTCCCCGGCTGGGACGAGCCCGAGCCCGACGCGCCGCCGCTGCTGGCGCACCCGGTGCTGGAGGACTTGCAGCGCTGCTGGGCCGATCCGCCGACCGCGCGGCGCAGGCTGGCTGCGCTGCTGCTGCGGGGCCAGGCGGCGGTCGCGCCCTGGGGGCTGGCCGCCTTCGACGACCTGCTGCTGCTCTACCGCATCGCCGGCGACCGTGGCGATGCGCCGCCAGCGGTGGCCGTCACGCTCGAGCTGAGCCCGGTCGAGCCCGTCGTCAGCGTCGCTGCGGCGGTACGCCCGCGCAAGCCGCGCCGCCCGGCCGAGGCGGCTGCCGGCCGCCAGCGCGAGCCGCGCCGCGACCGCGAGCTGGCGCCCGACTTTGCCGACGCCGGCCCGCCGGACTGAGGCGCTACAGCCGCGCCAGCCGCTGCAGCGCCAGCGCCAGCGTCTGGTCCTGCTTGGCGTAGCAGAAGCGCACGATGCGCTGCGCGCAGCCGCCGGCGTAGAACGCCGACAGCGGGATCGCGGCGACGCCGACCTCGCGCGTGAGCCAGTGGCAGAAGTCGTCGGGCGCCAACTCGCTGAGCGCCGAATAGTCGACGCACTGGAAGTAGCTGCCCTCGCTGGGCAGCAGGGCAAAGCGGGTGGTCGCCAGCCCGGCGCGGAACAGGTCGCGCTTGCGCTGGTAGAACGCGCTCAGCCCGCGGTACGGTGCCGGGTCGGCCAGGTGGCGCGCCAGCGCATGCTGCACCGGCGTGTTGACGGTGAAGACGTTGAACTGGTGCACCTTGCGGAACTCGGCCGACAGCGCGGCCGGCGCCGCGACATGGCCGACCTTCCAGCCGGTGACATGGTAGGTCTTGCCGAAGCTCGAGACGACGTAGGCGCGCGCCGCGAGCTCGGGGTGGGCCGAGACGCTGGCATGCGTGCGGCCGTCGTAGACCATGTGCTCGTAGACCTCGTCGCTGATCAGCAGCACGTCGGTCGGGCGCAGCAGCGCGGCCAGGCGGTCGAAGTCCTGCGCGCTCCAGACCGTCGCGGTCGGGTTGTGCGGCGAGTTGACGATCAGCGCGCGCGTGCGCGGCCCGATCGCCGCGGCGATGCGATCGAAGTCGGGGCGGAAGCTGCCCGCGGTCAGCGGCACGCGCACCAGCCTGCCGCCGGCAAGCTCGACGCCGGGGCCGTAGCTGTCGTAGCACGGCTCGAGCACGATGACCTCGTCGCCCGGGTGCACGCAGGCCAGGATCGCGGTGAAGATCGCCTGCGTCGCGCCGGCGGTGACGGTGATGTCGTGCGCCGGGTCGTAGCGGTGGCCGTACAAGGCCTCGATCTTGGTCGCCAGCGCCTCGCGCAGCGCGGCCACGCCGGCCATCGGCGGGTACTGGTTGTGGCCCTCGCGCATCGCCGCGCAGACCTGCTCGACCAGCCGCGGGTCGCAGTCGAAGTCCGGAAAGCCCTGGCCGAGGTTGACCGCGCCATGCTGCTGGGCGAGCGCCGACATGACCGTGAAGACCGTCGTGCCGACCTGCGGCAGCCGGCTGGGCAGGGGTGGGGTGCGGGGGGTGCTCAGCTCGGCCTCACAGGTCGTAGTGCACGCCGCCGCCGGCCATCGCGCGCTCGATCAGCGCGCGCGGCAGCCGCTCCGACAGCAGTTCGGCAAAGGCGTAGACGTAGTGGCGCAGGTAGGCGCCGCGCTTGAAGGCCACGCGCGTGACGTTGCTGCCGAACAGGTGCCCGGCCGGGTGCGCGACGAGCTCGCCGCCGCTGTCCTCGCGCATCGCCATCTCGGCGACGATGCCCACGCCCAGCCCGAGCCGGACGTAGGTCTTGACGACGTCGGAGTCGATCGCCTCGAGCACGATGCGCGGCACCAGCCCGCGCTGCGCGAAGGCCGCGTCGACCCGCCGCCGCCCGGCGAAGCCGCGCTGGTAGCTGACCAGCGGCTCGGCAGCGAGCTGCTCGAGCGTCGGGCGCTCGACCGCAGCCAGCGGGTGTGCCGCTGGCACGACGACCACATGCTGCCACTCGTAGCACGGCAGCGAGACCAGGGCCTCGTCGTCGGCCAGCGCCTCGGTGGCCAGCGCGATGTCGGCGCTGTCGTCGAGCAGCATCCGCACGGCCTGTTCGGGCGCGCCCTGGTGCAGCGTGACGTTGACCTTGGGGTAGCGCCGGCGCAGTTGCGCGACGGCCGCCGGCAGCACGTAGCGCGCCTGCGTGTGGGTGGTCGCGATCGACAGCGTGCCGCTGTCCTGCAGGCTGTACTCGTCGCCGATGCGCTTGAGGTTGGCGACCTCGCGCATGATGATCTCGACCGAGCGCAGCACCTGCTGCCCGGGCTCGGTCACGCGCTTGAGGCGCTTGCCATGGCGCGCGAAGATGTCGATGCCCAGCTCCTCCTCGAGCTCGAGGATGGCCTTGCTGATGCCCGGCTGCGAGGTGTGCAGCGCCTTGGCCGTCTCGGTCAGGTTCAGGCCGCGGCGCACGGCCTCCTGCACGAAGCGCAACTGGTGCAGGTTCATCGCGTCTCGCCCAGGGCCAGCGCGGCACGCGCCATGCCGCCGATGACCTCGTCGTGCGCGCCCACCGAAGGCAGCAGCCGCAGCGCGACGTGCGGGTGGCGCGTGCGCACCGCGTCGAGCAGCGGCGGCACGTCGCGGCGCACATGACCGCCGGTGCCGAGGAACAGCGGCACGACCTCGATGCGCGTGCAGCCCTCGGCAGCCAGCGCATCGGCCGCGCTGCCGAGGTCGGGCGCCATGAACTCGAGGTAGGCCAGCCGCACCGCGTCGGCCGGGCGCTCGCCCTGCAGGCGCGCGGCGACCGCCTCGAACGGCCGCGCCCATTCGGGGTCGCGGGCGCCATGCGCAAACAGCAGCCAGCCGGTCTTCATGGCTCAACGATAACGCACCAGCCACAGGAAGGCGGCCAGCGACAGCGTCAGGAACAGGGCGCCGGGCAGCGCCGCGGCGACCCAGGGCGTCCAGTCGCGCAGCACGCCCAGGTGCGCGGCCAGGCTGTTGAACAGCATGAAGACCGCACCCAGCATCACGCCGCCGAAGACCCGTGCGCTGACCCCGCCGGCGCGCGCGTGCAGGTAGGCAAAGGGCAGCGCGAGCATGGCCATCACGACGCACGCCAGCGGGTACAGCGCGCGGCGCCAGAACTGCACCTGGTAGCGCTGCGCATCCTGGCGCTGGGCCTCGAGGTGGCGCATGTAGCGCCACAGCTCGAGCGTCGACATGGTCGCCGCCGGCGTCAGCGCAGCGGTGACCAGCGCCGCCGGCAGCCCGCTGGGCCAGCGCAGCGTGGCGAGCCGCTCGACCGGCACCGGTGCGCCGTCGAGCCCGGCGGCTTCGGGCGGTGGCCAGCGGCTGCGCTCGACGCCGACCAGGGTCCAGACCGCATCGGCGTCGACCGTCGCGTACTGCGCGTCGAGCCGCTCGACCAGTTGCCGGCGCTCGTCGAACACAAACACCCGCACGCCATCGAACCGTCCTCCCGTACCCGCGCGCGCGACATGCAGCGAGACGACCTGCGCGCCGGCGTCCGCGGTGCTGCGGTCGCGCAGCCAGGCCCCGGTCGTGCCCGGCGCGAAGATGCCCAGTTGCGCCTGCAGCCGCTGCGCGCGCTGGTCGGCCAGCGGCGCGAGGTGGTCGCCGACGACGAAGGTCAGCAGCGCGAAGCCCAGGCCCAGCGTCGCGAGCATGCCCAGCGTGCGCGCCGGGCCCAGCCCGGCGGTGCGCAGCACGGTGAACTGCGAAGTCTGGGCCAGCCGGGCCAGCGAGAAGACCATGCCGATCAGCAAGGCGATCGGCAGCAGCTCGTAGAGGTTGCCCGGGGTCGCCAGCACGCTGAGCTGCAGGGCCTCCCAGGTCGTGTAGCCGCGCCGCGCGGCACGGCCGACCTCGGTGACGAAGTCGATGAAGAAGAACAGCGCGAGAAAGGCCAGCGTGACGTAGGCCACCGCACCGAGGATGTCGCGGTAGAGCAGCCGCCGCACGGTACGCATGGTGGTGACCTTCAGACGGCGCGCCGGCGCAGCCGCAGCGGCCAGACAGCCGAGCGCTCGCGCCAGGCGATCAGCGCCAGCGCACCGACCAGCACCGCGCCGTGCAGGCCCAGCAGCGCGACGCCCAGCCCGACCCGCCCGGCGGCCACCCAGGCCTGCATCAGCGTGATCAGGTTGTAGTAGGTGAAGAAGGCCAGCAGCGCGAAGACCAGGCTCCAGGCGCTGGGCCGGCGTGGGTCGGTGGCGGCCAGGCCGATGGCCAGCAACGCCAGATTGCAGGCGCCCAGCAGCATGCCCAGGCGCCAGGCCAGCTCGCCCTGCTGGCGCGGCTGCGGATCGCGCAGCAGTTCGTGCGTCCACTGCTCGCGCGGCGGGCGCTCCTGCGCGCGCTGCGCCGCGGCCTCGCTGACCAGCAGGCGGAACTGCTCGAAGCCGGCCACCGCGCGCTCGCCGCTGGCGCCGTCGTGGACATGGTGGTGACCGTGGTCGAGCACCAGGTAGCGTCGACCGTCCTCGCCCTCGATGCGGCCCGACAGCGCGGTCGTGATTTCCTCGCGACCCTCGCGCTGGGTCAGCACGAAGACGTCGCGGGCGTTGCCGCCGTCCTCGGGCGAGCGCTCGATGAAGAACACGCGGTCGCCGTCACGCGAGGTCTGGAACACGCCCGGGGTCACGCGCGCGAGGTCGGCGCGCTGCGCGTAGCGCTCCTGCAGCTCGGCGCCCATCTGGTGGCTCCAGGGGCGGGCGAACAGCAGCAGCAGGCCGACGACGACCAGCACCGGCCAGGCCGTGCGCAGCACCGGCCGCACGAAGCGCGAGAGCCCGACGCCGCTGGCGAACCAGACCGGCATCTCGCTGTCGCGGTACATGCGGCCGAGCGTGACGACGACGGCGACGAACAGCGACAGCGCCAGCATCGCCGGCAGCTCGCCCAGCGCGGTGTAGCCCAGCAGCAGCACGACGTCCTGCGGCGCGACCATGCCGCCGGCCGCATGGCGCAGCACCCGCACGAGGAAGATCGTCATCACGATGGTCACGATGACGACCATCGTCGCGCCGAAGGTGCGGGCCAGCTCTCGGCGCACCGAGGTATCGAATAACATTGTCCGCAATCAGAAGCTCGCTGAATTATGGACTTGCGCACCCAGCCCCTGCCCGCTGCCGGACTCGCCGGCGTCACGGCCGACGCCCTGCTCGTCGTGCTTGACGTCGCCGCTGCCGGCCGCAAGGATCTCGACGCCGCGCTCGCGCCCTTGCTGGCCGATGCGCTCGCGCAGGGCGACTTCGAGTTCAAGGCCGCGCGGCTGCTGTACCTGCACCGGCCGGCCGGGCTGAAGGTGCCGCGGCTGGTCCTGGTCGCGTCCGCCGACGGCTCGCCGCGCGCTGTCGCCACGGCGCTCGGCGCGGCGCTGGGTGCGCTGGGCAAGTCGAGCGGCGTGCGCCGGCTCGCGGTGGCGGCGGTCCTGGGCAGTGCGCAGGCCGGCCTGCGCGCCGGCGAGGCGCACGCCGAGGCACTGGCCGGCGCGGTCGCCGAGGCGACCTATGTCTACCGCCACACCAAGCCCAGCGCGCCGCCGGCCCCGACGCTGGCTTCGGTGACGCTGCTGGGCGAGCGCGCCGACACGCCGGCGCTGCAGCGCGGCCTGGCGCGCGGGCAGGCCATCGCCGAGGGTGTGGCGCTGGCGCGCGAGTGCGCCAACCGCCCGGCCAACCACTGCACGCCCAGCTTCCTGGCCGCGCAGGCGCGCGCACTGGCCAAGGCGCATGGCCTGAAGGTCGAGGTGCTCGAGCGCAAGGACGTCGAGAAGCTCGGCATGGGCGCGCTGCTGGCCGTGGCCCAGGGCTCGCACGAGCCGCTGCGCTTCGTCGTCCTGCGCTACCAGGGCGCGGGCCGTGGCGAGGCGCCGCTGGTGCTGGTCGGCAAGGGCATCACCTTCGACACCGGTGGCATCTCGATCAAGCCGGCGGCCGACATGGACGAGATGAAGTTCGACATGAGCGGCGCGGCCAGCGTGCTGGGCACGCTGCGCGCGCTGGCGCAGCTCGCGCCGCGCGTCAACGTCGTCGGCCTGATCCCGGCCTGCGAGAACATGCCGGGCGGGCGCGCGATCAAGCCCGGCGACGTCGTCACGACGATGTCGGGCCAGACCGTCGAGATCCTCAACACCGACGCCGAGGGCCGGCTGATCCTGGCCGATGCGCTGAGCTACGCCGCGCGCTTCAAGCCGGCCGCGGTGGTCGACGTGGCCACGCTGACCGGGGCCTGCGTGATCGCGCTGGGCCACCGCCACAGCGGCCTGTTCAGCCCCGACGACGCGCTCGCCGCCGAGCTGCTGGCGGCCGGCGAGGCCGCGCTCGACACCGCCTGGCGCATGCCGCTGGATGCCGAGTACGACGAAGCGCTCAAGAGCAATTTTGCCGACATGGCCAACGTCGGTGGCCGCGCCGGCGGGGCGATCACCGCGGCCAAGTTCCTGCAGCGCTACGCCAGGGACCTGCCCTGGGCGCACCTCGACATCGCCGGCACGGCCTGGAGGAGCGGGCCGCAGAAGGGCGCCACCGGCCGGCCGGTGGGGCTGCTGACGCACTTCGTGCTGGCGCGCGCGGCCCGGGCGCGCGACGACGCATGAGGCCCGGCCCGCCACCGGCACATGCCCAGGCGCGGCATGCCTGAGGTCGTCTTCCACACCGGCCTGGCCGACAAGCTCGGCCACGCCTGCGTGCTGCTGCGGCGCGCGCTGCGCGAGCGCCGCCGGGTGGCCGTGACCGCCGACGCGCCGACGCTGCAGCGCCTGGACCTCGCGCTGTGGGCCGCCGAGCCGCAGGGCTTCGTGCCGCATCTGCGCCTCGGTGCTGCCACTGCGCCGCCGGCGCGGCTGGCGCGCACGCCGCTGTGGCTGGTCGACCCCGGCGTGGCGGCGCCGGGCTGCGACACCCTGCTCAACCTCGGCGCCGAGGCGCCGCCCGACGCCCAGGCCTACGCCCAGCTCGTCGAGCTGGTCGGTGCCGACGAGGCCGACCGCCAGGCCGGACGCCGGCGCTGGGCCGCGTACCGGGCGGCCGGCTGGCGCGTGGGGCACCATGCGGCCACGGCGGCCGAGGGCGGCCGGTCATGATGCCCACCCGTCAGGACGCCGACGCGCACCCGGCGCACCTGCCGACGCTGACCGAGGTCATCGACCTGCCCGAGCCGCAGGAGGCCGAGGCGAGCGCGCTGGTCGAGGCCGCCGCCGCAGCCGCGCCGGCGCTCGACATCGACGCGCTGACGCGTCAGCTCGTCGAGCAGCTCGGCCCGCAGCTCGAGGCGCTGGTCGAGGCCCGGCTGCGCAGTGCGGTTGCCGAGGCCTGCCTGGCGGCCGCCGAGCACGCCCGCGTCGCGCTGGGCGAGGAGCTGCGCGCCTGCGTCGACACCAGCCTGCGCGAGGCCGTCGCGGCCCAGCGCAGCGGGCCGCCCGCCGACCGACCAGGGAGCTGACCGGCCGGCGCGCCGCAGATCCACGCTTTGCGGCCCGCGGCCGGCGGGCATCATGCCCTCACGATCCCGAACCCGCATGCCCGAGGAGCGCCCGACATGAACGCGGTCGAACTGGCGTCCAAGTTCGAGCTGCCCCGGCGCGCCGTCGCGCTGGTGCTGGCCGGCGGCCGTGGCAGCCGCCTGCAGAGCCTGACCGACCACCGCGCCAAGCCGGCGGTGTACTTCGGCGGCAAGTTCCGCATCATCGACTTCGCGCTGTCGAACTGCATGAACAGCGGCATCCGCCGCATCGGCGTGATCACCCAGTACAAGAGCCACAGCCTGCTGCGCCACCTGCAGCGCGGCTGGGCCTTCCTGAAGTCGGAGATGAACGAGTTCGTCGACCTGCTGCCGGCCCAGCAGCGCGTGGCCGAGGAGCACTGGTACCGCGGCACCGCCGACGCGGTCTACCAGAACCTCGACATCATCGACGGCTGGGACGCCGACTACGTCGTCGTGCTCGCCGGCGACCACATCTACAAGATGAACTACGCGCTGATGCTGGCCGACCATGTCGCCCATGGCCGGCCGTGCACGGTCGGCTGCATCGAGGTGCCGCGTGCCGAGGCCAGCGCCTTCGGCATCATGGCCGTCGACGACCACCGCCGCATCAGCGACTTCGTCGAGAAGCCCGCCGAGCCGCCCGCGCTGCCGGGGCGGTCCGATACCAGCCTGGCCAGCATGGGCATCTATGTGTTCGACCGGCGCTACCTGTTCGAGGCGCTGCGTCAGGACATGGCCGACCCCGCATCGAGCCACGACTTCGGCAAGGACCTCATCCCGCGCGTGGTCGCCCGCGGCGACGCCGTGGCCCACCCCTTCGGCCTGAGTTGCGTCGGCACACCAGCGGGCGAGCAGCCCTACTGGCGTGACGTCGGCACGATCGACGCGTACTGGGACGCCAACATCGACCTGACCGCGACCGAGCCGCAGCTCGACCTCTACGACACGCGCTGGCCGATCTGGACCTACCAGGCGCAACTGCCGCCGGCCAAGTTCGTGCACAACCAGGTCGGGCGTTGCGGCATGGCCATCGAATCGATGGTCAGCGGCGGCTGCATCATCTCCGGGCGCACGCTGCGCTCGCTGCTGTTTTCCAGCGTGCGGGTGCATTCGTACGCGCAGGTCGAGTGGTCGGTGCTGCTGCCCGAGGTCGAGGTCGGCCGCGGCGCGCGGCTGCAGCGCGTCGTCGCCGACCGCGGCTGCACGATCCCCGACGGCATGGTCATCGGCGAGGACCCCGCCGACGACGCCCGCCGCTTCGTGCGCACCGACAGCGGCATCACCCTGGTCACGCGCGCGATGCTCGAGCGGCTGGGCAGCGCATGAGGGTGTTGCAGGTCACGGCCGAGGTCTTCCCGCTGGTCAAGACCGGGGGACTGGCCGACGTGCTCGGCGCGCTGCCGCGGGCGCTGGCGGCGCGCGACTGCGACGTGCGCCTGCTGCTGCCGGGCCTGCCGCCGATCGCCGACGCGCTGACCGGCGCGCGCGGCCTGCTGCGGCTGGGGCCGCTGTTCGGTGCCGCCCGCGTCGAGCTGCTGCAGGGGCGGCTGCACGGCGTCGACCTGCCGGCCTATGTCATCGACGCGCCTTACCTCTATCGCCGCGCCGGCAACCCGTACCTCGCCGACGACGGCCACGACTGGCCCGACAACCTGCAGCGTTTTGCGCTGCTGGGCTGGTGCGCAGCGCATCTGGCTGCCGGCGAACTCGACCCGGCCTGGCAGCCGCAGTTGCTGCACGCCCACGACTGGCACGCCGCGCTGGCCTGTGCGCACCTGGCCGCGCACCCGCCGACCGCGGCGGCCAGCGTCTACACCGTGCACAACCTGGCGTACCAGGGCCTGTTCCCGCTGGGCGACTTCGCGCACCTGGGCCTGCCGCACCGCATGCTGTCGGCGCAGGGCATGGAGTTCCACCGCCAAGTCTCGTTCATGAAGGCCGGCCTGCTGTGGGCCGACCGCGTCAGCACCGTCAGCCCGACCTACGCGCGCGAGATCGCCACGCCCGAGTTCGGCTGCGGGCTCGACGGCGTGCTGCGCGAGCGCGGCGCCGACCTGCGCGGCATCCTCAACGGCATCGATCGCGACATCTGGAACCCGGCCACCGACGCGCTGCTGCCGGCGCGCTACGACGCTGGCGCGCTCGGCGGCAAGGCCTATTGCAAGGCCGCGCTGCAGCGCGAGTTCGGCCTCGAGCCGCAGGCCGACGCGCCGCTGCTGGGCGTGGTCAGCCGGCTGACCGCGCAGAAAGGGCTGGACCTGCTGATCGGCGCGCTGCCTGCGCTGCTCGCGCGCGGCGGCCAGCTCGCCGTGCAGGGCACCGGCGACGGCGCGCTCGAGGACGCGCTGCGCGCGCTCGAGCGCCAGCATCCGCAGCGCGTGGCCCTGCACGTCGGCTACGACGAGCCGCGCGCGCACCGGCTGGTCGCCGGCGCCGACCTCATCGCCGTGCCTTCGCGCTTCGAGCCCTGCGGGCTGACGCAGATGTACGGCCTGCGCTACGGCACGCTGCCGCTGGTGCGCCGCGTCGGCGGGCTGGCCGACACCGTCGTCGACGCCGACGCCACCGCGCTGGCCGAGGACCGCGCCACCGGCTTCGTCTTCGACGCCGCACACCCCAGCGCGCTCGAGGCCGCGCTGGCACGCGCCGTCGCGCTCTACCGCGAGCCGGCGCGCTGGCAGCCGCTGATGCGCCGCGCGATGGCCCAGCAGTACACCTGGGACGCTGCCGCGCAGCAGTACCTCGCGCTGTACGCCGAGGCCATCCGCGCCCGGCGCGAGACGCCACGGCGCATCGCCTGGCGTTGAGCACAGCCACCGGTTGACCGCCGCGCGGCCGCGCGGTCTACTGCGCGCCAGCGCCCCGCACCGGGGCGGTCCACCCCTCAACCTGGAGCAGCAGACATGGGCAGCATGATCGATTACGCGCGGCCGGACGGCAAGACCGTCCAGGGTTATCTGGCCGAGTCGGCCGCGCCCGGCCCCGGCGTCGTCGTGATCCAGGAATGGTGGGGCCTCAACGACCAGATCCGCGGCGTCGCCGAGCGGCTCGCGCAGGCCGGCTACCACGCGCTCGTGCCCGATCTCTACCGCGGCCAGTCGACCCTCGAGGCCGAGGAGGCGCATCACCTGATGACGCACCTCGACTTCGGCGACGCCGCGGCGCAGGACGTGCGCGGCGCGGTGCAGGCGCTGAAGGCGCGCGGCTGCGCCAGGGTCGGCGTGACCGGCTACTGCATGGGCGGCGCCCTGACCGTGCTCGCGCTGGCCAACGCGCCCGAGGCCGACGCCGGCGTCGTCTGGTACGGCTACCCGCCGCTCGAATTCGTCGACGCCAGCCGGATCCAGGCCCCGCTGATGGCGCACTGGGCGACGCAGGACGCCGCCTTCGCGCTCGACGTCGTCGACGCCCTCGAAGCCCGGCTGCGCGCCGCCGGCGTCGCCTACCAGGGCCACCGCTACCTCGCCCACCACGCCTTCGCCAACGAGACCGCGCAGGGGCCGCGGCGCCTGCCGATCACCCAGTACGACGCGGCCTGGGCGCAGATCGCCTGGGACCGCACGCTGCGCTTCTTCGGCCGGCACATCGGCTGAAGCCCGGACACGCAGCGTCCCTGCGGACGCTGCGTGCCTGGCGAAGGGCGCGAGCTCCTGCGAGCGCGCGGCCTGCAAGGCTGAGCCCGGACACGCAGCGTCCCTGCGGACGCTGCGTGCCTGGCGAAGGGCGCGAGCTCCTGCGAGCGCGCGGCCTGCAAGGCTGAGCCCGG